>Ga0233450_10001348_pt1 | contig 25990 bp, 26 predicted proteins | sample 011ome_30_FD_189956 | JGI IMG/M metagenome (GOLD analysis project Ga0233450, IMG submission 189956) | Coastal salt marsh microbial communities from the Groves Creek Marsh, Skidaway Island, Georgia - 011501CT (spades assembly) | ecosystem: Environmental > Aquatic > Marine > Intertidal zone >... | reverse complement strand
AGTATTTATAGCGCTCGTTCTTTTGAACCACACTGCATGCGAATGCGTGACGTTGCCAGTACCTAAACCATGCGTCCCTGTGACATTGCTCGTGGATCCGTTAAAATACCACGCTTTGGGGTCGGTGCTTGTGAACGTCAAATCAACGGGCGTAGCACTGGAATCATCGATTATGTTTTTTACCACAGTACTGGATGAATTAGCATTGCTCGCATCGTAGTAGACGTCCAGGAACTCGGTCTTGGGTGTGTTCGGAACAGTCTTGAAGATGACGTCCGCACCGTCGTTGGTCGCAGCAGTGTAGGGGGTGCCATAATATTCAATTTCGCCGATAGCTGTATAAGATTGAGGTGAAGACCACCCCGTTATAACAGTTTCGATGACAATATTATAGTAAGAATAATAATTTGTAGAATTTATATTCAATACCGCCAAATCATTTGACGAATAACTTAAATTAGTAAAACTATAAATTTGTGTCCACGTGCTACCATCTTGACTTGCGAAAATTCTACCACTTTTTGGAGGATTTGGGCTTGTAGCATCTGGAGGTTTATAGAGATTTATATAACCTAGACTTATACTTGAAGGCATTTGAAGTTTGATCCATTCACCACTTACACCTTCAAAGGTAGTTGAACCTTCGTAGGCTCCTGTTGAAGAGTTGTACTTACCGGCAGCAGAAACCCAATTAGATGTCGTGCCAGTATCAAAAGCCTTGTAAGCGTCATAAGAAGCAGTATTAATAGAACTCGCGCTCGCCGTGTAACCAAAACTGGAATTTGCGGTCATCGCAGACCTTGGTTCTTTGACGTTGTAGTATCTGGTCGATTCCGTGAACTCCGCGACCACGTTGGTGTTGGCGGTCAAGGTAAGCGAAGGAGAGCCGACGATGTTGGAGGTCGTCAGGCTAGTCCCAGAACCCATGACGATGCCAGAACTGATGGTCACGGGTGAAGCTCCGACGATGTTGGACGCCGTGAGGGTGGTCCCAGGACCCATGAGTAAGTTTGATGTAATGGTGAGTTCCGAATCGTGAGTGATATTGGAAGTCGTCAGAGTGCCAACAGACGCGGTCCCAGAGAGAACCATGTCGGGTCCTCGGAATGTGGTGCCGGACTTGACGTCTCCGCTAGCAGTAATTGATCCCGACACTGTGAGATTTGGGTTATAGTAGACATTTGATTCGGGTGTGTTGCCTAGGCGGATGGCCTTCCCATGGACGGCGCGGTTGGATATGACGTCGCCCGTGTTGACGCTTACGGCCGAAATATTTGAGTTCACGACAGCATCCCCTTGAACCGTCAAGGTTCCATTGACCGTCGTATCGACCGTCCCGGTGTTGGTGACCACCCCACCGCTGATCGTTAGGACGTTGCTCAGGAACATGTTGTGACCACGGAAGGCCTGGTTGGTCTTGATGTCGCCCGCCGAGGTGAGCGAGCCGGTGATAGTAAAATTGGGTTGGTAGTGAAGGTTGGAAGCGGGTGTGTCATTCAGACGCATAGCCCTTCCTTGGAAAGTTTCATTGATCAGAACACTTTGAGTAACGCGTACATTTCCAGTCACGTCCAGGATTTCACGGGGCTGTGTGGAACCGATGCCGACGTTCGAGCCCTCGACCACCACGGCGCTATTCGCAGACCATTCGGAACCGTCCCACGAGAGAATTTCACCGGTCTGTGTTCCGTCTGCAGGCCCTGCATTGTCGTAGACCCATCCACTTCCGTTATAGACGATGGTCTTTCCTGTGGACAAATTAGCTGTATCATAAGGAACACCAAATAGATTGTTTATTCCGTCATTTACCAGGAACTTGTACTCGGCCGTGTCCGCGGTACCCACCCCGAGATTAGAACTTATGTAGGTATTTCCATTGACAGTGAGGTTAGAAGTCTCGACGTTGGAAGCACTCAATGTTCCTGTTATACTTTGAAAGTTAGATACAGTGAGATTAGATGTAGAAATATTTGACGCCGTAAGAGATTTATCTACACCCGTGATGGTCACGTTATCCGACGAAGTGATTCCAGTCGCCGAAAGCGTTCCAGTTGCAGTTAGATTGAGACCCTGTGCGTCACCCGTTACTGTCAATGATGAACCACCGATCGCACCGGCTGAAAGCGTTCCAGTAATATCAACGGGTCCCCCGACCACCAGGTTGGCAGTGGCTTCGATGTTAGAGACCGAGATGGTGCCTCCGGATAACCTATTGCTGACTGTCAGGTTGGACGTGGAGATGTTGCTGACGGTGATCGACTTGTCTGCGCCCGAGATGGTCACATTGTCCGAGGAGGTAATACCTGCGGTAGAGAGGGTTCCGGTGACATCCACGGATCCACCTACCACCAGATTGGCAGTGGCTTCAATGTTAGAGACTGATATGGTGCCTCCGGATAACCTATTGCTGACGGTTAGATTTGAGGTGCTAATATTGGATACGGTGAGAATCTTGTCTGCGCCGGAGATGGTCACATTGTCCGAGGAAGTGATGCCGACCGCCGAGAGGGTTCCTGTGGATGTCAGATTAAGACCTCGTACGTCACCAGTCACTGACAATGACGCACCCGTTAGTGAACCCGTGGCGATTATATGTCCCGTGGACGAGATGGTCGCTCCTTGAACCTGATCCGAGACCGTTAAAGATGGTCCAGTTAGTGAACCTCCGACCGAAAGTGTTCCTGTAATGTCCACGGGTCCACCGACCACCAAGTTTGCCGTTGCTTCCACGTTGGAGACCGAGATGGTACCTCCAGATAACCTATTGCTGACAGTCAAGTTGGATGTCGCGACGTTAGTCGACGAGATTGTCCCATTTGAAACAATGTTGCCTCGGACATCCAAACGTTCCTGTGGTGCTTCTGTTCCGAGACCCACAAACCCATCCTTACCCGTCAATTCACCACCCGATATGAAAAGGACGCTTGCGTTGTCGTCCAAAAAGTTCACAACGGGTTGATTACCAGTCTGGTTTGCGATGAGGGCTGGTCCAGTCCCGTTGTTGGTGATATTGATCTGATTGGTTCCAGTGGTGGTACTTGTGATCGTAACCAAACCACCAGACACTGTAAGATTTCCAGTGATCTGAGCATCCTTGCTCACAACCAATGTTGGTGTATTAATAGTCGTGCCCGTGACCGATCCCGTGGCTATCACATGCCCCGTTGACGAGACTGTAGCACCTTGAACCTGATCCGAGACTGTTAAAGATGTACCTGTTAAAGATCCTCCAGCCGAAAGTGTCCCAGTTATATCAACGGGTCCACCAACCATCAAGTTTGCCGTTGCTTCGATGTTGGAGACTGATATCGTACCACCAGATAGACGATTGCTAACGGTCAAGTTTGAGGTCTCGACGTTGGATGCAGAAAGGGTTCCCGTTATGCTGTGAAAGTTTGATACTATCAAGTTCGAGGTGGTAATATTAGAAGCAGTAAGAGATTTATCTGCACCCGTGATGGTCACATTATCCGATGAAGTGATTCCGGCCGAAGAGAGAGTCCCTGTAGATGTCAAGTTGAGTCCTTGCACAACACCAGTCACCGTCAAGGAAGAACCATCAATTGCCCCCGCAGATACACTTCCGGCGATGTTCGCAGGGCCACCTACCACCAGGTTGGCCGTCGCTTCCAAATTGGAAACCGAAATGGTACCCGGAAGTCTAGAGTTACTAAGAGTTCCTGAGGTGACATTGGAGGCATTCAAAGTACTTATACCAGCACCCGAACCTATAATACTGGACGCACTCAAAGTTCCGATAATATCTGCAGGGCCACCTACCACCAGGTTGGCCGTCGCTTCCAAATTGGAAACTGAAATGGTACCCGGAAGTCTAGAGTTACTAAGAGTTCCTGAGGTGACATTGGAGGCATTCAAAGTACTTATACCAGCACCCGAACCTATAATACTGGACGCACTCAAAGTTCCGGTAATATCTGCAGGGCCACCTACCACCAGGTTGGCCGTCGCTTCCAAATTGGAAACCGAAATGGTACCCGGAAGTCTAGAGTTACTAAGAGTTCCTGAGGTGACATTAGAGGCATTCAGGCCTGACAAAGCAGCACCCGAACCTATAAATTCTGTGGCCTTCACGTTACCGACTACATCCAATTTCTGTGTGGGCTGTGTGGAACCTATACCAACACTGGTTCCTTCGATCACCACGGTGCTGTTGGCCGACCATTCTGTTCCATCCCATGTAAGTATTTCACCAGTCTGTGTTCCATCTGCCGGTCCTGCATTGTCATAGACCCATCCACTCCCGTCATATACAATCGTCTTTCCTTCTGATAAACCAGAGGTATTATAAGGAACCCCGAATAAGTTACTTGTTCCATCTTTTACTAGCAATTTGTACTCGGCGGTGTCCGTGGTACCCACGCCTACATTGGACGAAAAATAACCATTTCCAGTGGAACTCAATGTTCCGGCCTTTATTTCTCCAGAAATGTCAGCTGTGGTTCCAGTAATAGACACTGCAGTCAAAGTTCCAGAAACGGTTGCCCAGCCTGTCGTGAGTGTATTATCCACTATCACATCCCCGGTGATGGATGCATCGCCCACCACCGTTAAACTTTCGGTAAGTGTATCTACAATTAAAGTTGTTGCAGAAACAGTGCTAGCATAGACAGTCCCAGTGGTGGTCAAGCCCGTTGTCGTGATGGTTCCGGTCTTGGGGTCAGACTTTAGTTCCTTGTTGGATGTCAAATTGAAGTTTCCGTCGCTCAACTGAATGGCTCCTTTCTTTCCTGAAGCAGAGGCACTTCCTCCTCCGCCACCAAGGTTGTTGTCAATGGAACTCATTTCCTATTAATTAAAGATATAAAAACCTTTTCAGTTACTAACGATGGATCGTTTTGATCCTCAAAATGAAAAGCATGTTCAGTGGCTTAAGGGCTCTTTCGAGAAGATGGAGCATTACACTTCACCCGATTCTCAAAAGAACGGCAAGGAGTTTGTCCGTTACGTAAACTCCAATCCATTTGGTCTATCAGTCACTGCCAGTAACGTTATGGACTGGCCAATGATCCATTCGATGATCGCCACCAAGTATGCCAAGGCGGTTCTCACTGGTCAAGCCTGGCTACCCTGATCTCGTATCCCGAAAATTTATGCCTGACTTCTGAAAGGAAATCTTCCATAATTTTAGTTCCTTGGTTTGACATAAAATCAACGTAGATCATCTGTTCTTTGTGATCCACTTTGATAGGTATTTCAATGCTTCGCATCCCGTCGAAATGAAATGGGTTCACTGGTACCTCAATCGTAGTTGTCTCAATCATCTTGAATTACATTCCCATGTTAGTTTTAACCCTGTATCCTTTGAACATCTTCTCAACCTTCTTGATACATTCGTCATGGAGGTCCCCAATGAAGTATCTGGACATCGTGACGATCACCACCTTGTCATCATCATCCACCTGGGCGTCGAAGTCTACAACCCTGATGCCCTCGAACTCCAGGGGCGAAACTTCCATGGCGATCGTCTCGTGTCTCATACTTAAAAATATAATGACTTTTATTTTTAAATATGCTCTACTACAGTTGCTTGTTCAGGAACGTGCCGCCGTACATGTTCAAGAAGCGCACCGAACTGAAAAGACCCACAAAACGGATGATCGAAAATCCACAAAAGTACGTCCACGACTGGATGGAACATGAAGAGCTTTATTCTCGTCTTCACGATCAAAAGGTTCGTGAACAAGAGAACAAACTGGATGCCATGGAGATGTTCTGTAAGGAAGAACCCCATGCTCTAGAATGTAGGATCTATGATGTTTAGCGCTGAGCCAGCGAAATAGCAAAAGGATTGTTGTCCAATTGCTTGACTGCCATGCCCAGTTGACTGGTTCTATAATCTGCATTTCCCTTGTAGGCATTGTTATTCTGCTTCCAAGTGATTTCGTAATTCTGACCTATCCCCTGGTTCCCGGCACCTCCCTCGATAACGGTAGAAGCGCTATTACGCGTGTGTGTGGTAGCACCCTGTGCCTGATTGGCCGAACCTCGGACGTTCATGCGCCCACCCGGGGGCGTGTAGCCCTTATTTCCACGGTCGGCTGGACGCAACAGGATTGTATTCTGGGTGTTCTGATAGGCTCCCTCGAATGAGTGAATGCCCGGAGCCGCTACGTCATTAACCCTCGCCGCGAAGTTCGCCTTGTTTCGGGTCGGAGCTTCCTGAAGAGTTCCAGCAGAAACGAACTTCTTAGCCGCACCAAACTCAAGCCCGTCCATGCGGGTCGAAGTCTCCGAGCGGATCGTGGGACGCATCGTTTTCACGTAACGTTCGCGCTCGCGCATGCCGGTGAGCATGCCACCCTGCCCCTGGGCGCGACCCCTCTCCAAGGGACGTTTGTCTTCACCTCCCAAAAGCTGATAACTCTTCTGAGGGCGGTTCTGAGTGACGGTGAGGCGTTCGGTTCCGCGATCAACAAAGTCCTTGGCGGGACCCGAGCGACCAGGAAGGGTTGTGAGCTTGTATGCGCCGACGTTGTTGGGCATCACGCGGAATTGCTGCTGATAGCCACCATAGGCCGGGACGTCGGCCGGGACGCCGATACCTGGTCCGACGAACCTACGCTCGGCGGATGACAAATTGTTCATGCGACTCGATATATTCTGACGATCGTAAAGGTTATAGACGGGCTGACCAAACGGGAACTGAACATTGGGTGCTGTATCCTGAAGAGTCGCCACGACCTCCTTCTTTGGGTTGATGATACCACCCTGTGGGTTATTTGGGTTGTAAGTTCCCGTGAACAGATCCGTCACGGCAGTCAATTCCTGGGTGGGCGTGTTGATGTTGTTTCCGAAAAACGGCATTTGTTGCGTTTCGCGGTTGGGAACAGGTGTTGGAGTAAAACCTTCTTTGCGGTCACTGCTGGCAATTTGACGACCTGCCACAGCAATCCCTAACAAGGCCACAAGACTCAATGGGTCCATATTAAAACTAGAGTAGATTTTAAAAATCACTTGTATCTACGCTCAAAAAGAACGTTCTGGACATCCGCCCGGCTGCTCGTGGGATCCCACGACCGGGTTCGGAGCGGCACCGAGCACGACATGTCCTTGGAAGGGAAATCATATCCACGACCCTGATAGCCCTTCTTGAAGAACGTCGTGGACTGAGGGCGAAGCATATCCTCGACCATAATCAGATTTCCTGGAGCACCCTTGCCTGCCATGTAGGGAGACGTCCCATAAATGGGCGTCGAGGCACGACCCGAACCGGCGTAGTTGAGGTTACTGACCACTGGCGGCGCGACCACATGATCGTAGGCGCAATTCACCGGCAGACTCTCTGCATCCAAAAGAACCGACGATGTATTAAGCTGATAAGCCATATTACTATCACCCAATATTTTAAGTGGAAGCCTTAACACCACTTCCGAAGGTGCCCCTAATCTGCTGAAGTTCGGGCATCCTGGACTGACCGAACATGGAAGCGTCGTTGGGGTAACATGCACCTCCCTCCGAGCGACACACCTTGTCTACCACCGGCCCGTAGGCAGCGCGAGCAAATGCACCTTGGTCGTTGGGAATGGTCGTGGATGGCATGCTGTAGAAGGAACGGAACGCTTGGTTTCGGCTTGAATAGACATCAGCCTGATCGGTGGGAGTACCCTCATTCAGGAACTTCTTTACCTTGTCCTTGACGGTCGGATAGTAGCACGCCGCCGGTCGCTTCGGGTTGTCGATGTAATCCGAGAGAAGCACGTTTGCCATCGGATTATCTTTGGTAGGCTGTTCGCATGTCTTTCCTGGGGTGATCGCGTTGAACCTGACCCCTTCCTCCTCAAACGAAGCGGGTCTCATAGCTTCCTTGATGCCACCGGCCAGTAACATCGACGCCATCACCATAATAACCGTGAGACCCAGGTAAATAACCCTAATGTCGCGATTAATCACGTAAAGGATCGCCATGGTGTAGAGAACGAATCGGGTGGCAGCGTTGAGCCTCTCCACGGGATTCTGCTTAGCCAAAGGCCAAAAGATCAGCACCTTGTTCTTGGCAAACAAGTGCGATGGATTTCTAAACCACGGTTGTTCCATTCTTATTTATTGACTAGTTATTTTTTTCAAGCATCTTGGTCAGGTTTCCCATCAGAGGCCCGAGAGCACTCATGATCTTGGTCTCGTCCAACCCCCCCTGACCGTCGCCAAACTGTTCTTCAACTTTGGCAGTCATCTCTTCCATAATCTCGGGCTTCATCAGGTTTCCGAGCAGACCCGCCAAAGGATTGTCTCCCCCGTCGGAACCCTGGGGTGCAAACATCTGGTTGATCTTCTCCGGAGAAAAGTCCATATTGGTCTGGCGGGACGCCTGAATCTCCTCATCACCGACATTGTTTCCGAGGACATAGAGTCCCTGGACGTACTGCCAGATGGCCGACCGGCTGTTGTCCGAAAGTTCGGACTTCCACATGGACTCGAGGTCAAGCGTCTTGAGAATTCCGTAACTTCGTGAAAGCTCCTCGAAGATGCGTTCATCCTGATTGCGAATGAGATCCTCATGGGGCTTCACATTCTTCATAAACGTTTCCAGGCAGACACCAGGATCCTTCTTGATCAACATGCTGACCGTATTCCTGTAGGTCTTCACAATGGTGTTCTCTGGGAACGTGTGAGCCAACTCATCCACAAACTGCAAAAGAAGTTCGTTGAATGTATCTACGCTGGCCATAGTATTATTTAATTAGACTAAAATCTTTAATTACATACCGCGACTAACTTCTGGGAAAGGAGTCTCGTAGATCTCCTCGCGCTGGGAGATACCGAGATAGACGATCATGCCCACCAAGATGGCATTCAGAATTGCTGGCTTGATCATATCGGCATTCCTGGGAGGTGCCTCTCGATTGAGACGAGCCACCAACTGGATATAGCCCATCGTGACGATCGCACCAACCAATGCCGCGACCAAAGGATTTTTAAGTGAATCGCTGATCATTATTAAATAAAGTAGATTTTAGTATGTTTAACGGTTCGCACTGGGATTTATAGAAAAGTCCTCTTCTTCGCCCATCGATGGCATCGGTGCCCTCTTCATGATTTTGTCGTTGAACGTAAAACTCTTGGTTTCTTCCTGTGGCATTTCCGGGGTGGGTGTCTCGAGAGACTCTGTGTGATCCATGGGTTCCTCGGTCTCCATGGGCTCCATCGAGTCATCTGGCATTTCAGGTTCGTCCTCCACTGGTAACTCGCCGCCTCCAGGAAACATGTCCGATTCGGGCTCCATCTCCGGCTCCGGTTCGGGCTCCATGGGTTCGCCATTCATTACGTCCACAGCATTCTTGTTCAGATAGGTTTTCAGAATCTGGTTGATCGGAAGCATCTCCTTGACTGTCTCCTCGACCACGCCATCCATTCGCTTGAGCAGATCCTTGCGCCTGTCATTCCTGCTGATGACCTCCTGATAGATATAGGGATCTTCATATATCCGCTTAGCTACATTTGTATAGACACCCAAGACGAATACGTCGTTGGTGGGAATCTTCAGCGACACCTTGCGAGAATCCTTGGAGAGCCTGACCGAAGAAATGATCTTGACCGTGGCCACGAAGCATGCCGCTGTCATCTCATCCAGACATCCTCCACAGCGATCCACACACTTTCCCACCTCGTTATCAATCTGATAGTTGTTCCACTGGGGAATCTTGGCGAGTTTCTCCTGAAACGCCTTGAGCGTATTGCGTCCCTGGGTCTCCACCTTGGATTCGGCATAGAGCGAGTCCATGCAGTCCAGTGCACTCGGGAGAATGGTGGACGAAAGTTGATTCAATAGTTCCTTCTTGGCTTCCACAAGAACATTAAGGTTATTGTCCATAGTTACTGATAAAACGTATTTAATTCAGCGATATTTGTCCGCGGCTTTTTTGAGGTTCGCCAGGGATGCGAACTCGTTCTCCGGTTCACTTGGCTTTGGTCTGGTCTTGGCTTTCTTTTTGGACGTCTTTGGATACCATGAAACGAATAATTGTCCGTTTTCATACAACTGGGTGAAGAAGCCACCGTTGATGAACTGGCGCTCGACGTACTGGGCTGCCTTGACCACGTCAAAAGATGGAAATCCTATAAGGAACGAAGGCACCTGCACCCAGGTCTCGTGCAGTCCCAAATCGGCGACTTGCCTCACCTTGGTGCTGGCGCGTTCGTATAGCTCCGTATAGAGTTTCTTTTTTAGCTCTCGCTTTCTGTGGTCGATCTGTTGTACCTCGTCCACTCTCAGAGGCATTGTCTACTAATTCTAAAGTTTTTCCTATCGCAAATAAGGCGTATCCGGATTTTCAAATTCATCTGGATTATTCGCTAGCCACTCGGTTGATGCTTCAATGGTATTGATGTATCTCTGATCTTCGCCGTCGCCCCACTTTTCCTTGACCGCCTTATCGACAAGCGCCATGGCGCTCTTATTGGGCACATTGGCGTTGGCAATGGTGTCGTAGGACATCCATTCTCCCACCCGAAGTTGATCCTGGAAAGCCTTGATCTTACTACCATCCTTCAAGGGCTGACTAGTGATGCCCTGAATCTTGATACCCTGTTCGTCTCCGATGGCGATCACATCCACCTCGGTTCCATAGAATCGCTCTGTCTCGAGGAGCATGAAGCGACACCGGTAGGTAGCAGGGACATTATCAGGAACCGTATTATAGTCCTGATCACGCTTAAGTGTATCGAGGTAACTAATCAGAGCGGCGCGGCTCAATTGTTCCTGCTCGGTACCATCTCCACCCCTGGTAAGTAAGGCACTCTTGTCACGAGCCTGAAGGAACTCTACATAGGACTGGTAAACATCAGGACGCTTCTGTTTGAGTTCTTTAATCTTATCAGGAGAGTCAAACACCTGGATAAAGATCGTCTCAATTGGGAACATCTTGAGACCCTTGGTGTCAAATATTTCTTTGGTGGTGGCATCCAAAATCTTCTTAATCATCAGAGCCTTTACTGCCACGTCCTCTACTGGGTTTCCGGTGATATCAAGATTTCCCTCTGTAATTACACCGGTAACAGCAGGACGAAAACCAGCAAATCCACGATCCCACCTGAGACCCTCACGGTTCATGACGAGGTAGCCAACAATAGCGACTACCAGCACGATGATAAATATAGTCTGCATACGCATCTTATATAATGGTGCGAAATTATATCCCCTGATAAATTCACCGACGCTTGTAAGAAAGCATGTTTGCGATCATGTTGTACAGTCCACGCTGCCAACACTGTCTTGAGATATTCAAACTATTGGATCAATGTCCTATCAAAGACCAAATCAAGTATCAAAATATTCATGAAGAACCCATCCCAGAAGATTATCACAAGGTGCTTACCCACGTTCCTGCATTGATCACCAAGGACGGAAGACCTTTGATGGGTTCGGAGGTCAAGCAGTGGGTTCTCTCTATGATGCCAACCGAAGTGGAATCCTTTGATCATTCGGCTTTTGCTTCGTTTGATGGAAATCCCAATAATGCACCAGGCCTTTTTGATCTGGAATCCTATGGTGCTCCATTGGCACCCATGATGACCCCCGAGTTGGAAGCCAAGATAAACAAGAAAGTCACCAACTAAAAAATGATCAGAAGACCGGACGAAGTTCACAAGTCACTGGGAAATGTGTACTCCTACAAACAAGGCTACTCATCATGGAAGGAGTTCATCGACGATCGCGGTGAAGAAGGATTCAAACAATTTCTCAAAGACCTTTATGATCGTGATTACTTAAAGAAAACGCGCACTACATCTAGTAAATGTTCTTGAAAACTATTCAAGCATCCGCATTTAAAAATATCTTTGAGGTCTTGAAAGACATCCTCAACGATGTTAATGTATCTTTTAGCAAAAAGGGTATCCACATGTTGACCCTTGACAATGCTCGCACAGCCATGGTGGAACTATTCTTAGATGCCACACAGTTTGAAGAATATTCATGTGAACATGAAATTATTGTTGGTATTAACACTACCAACGTGTTCAGAGTTTTGAAGTCAGTTACGACCAATGACGTACTGGTGATGAAAATTGAAGAAAACCACGTGCTCAATATATCCATCGAGAATAGTGGTAAGAAGAGTCGGAGTCATTTTAATCTTAGACTTTTGGATATCAATGATGAAATGTTCGACGCTCCCAACTTGCCAGTGGTCAGCATCACGACCTTCCAGACCGTAGACTTTCAGAGACTTTGCAGAGATATTTCCCATATTGGCTCTGAATTGACGATAGAGCGTTCCTATAAAAAGGTTGGGTTCAGGTGCGTTGGCGACTTTGCCGAGCAGTACACCGAATATGACATTGATTCGGATACCACCAAGTTCGAGTCTATGAAAGATACATTTTCTTTGAAGTATCTCAATTTGTTCACCAAGGCTACTTCAATGTGTTCCAATATGAAACTTCTCCACCACGGAGAGGAGATGCCTCTCGTCCTGGAGTATAAGGTTACTTCTCTAGGTGAACTCAGGTTCTACCTGGCACCAAAGTCTGAGGAGTAAGTTCATCGTCCTTCTTGATGACAATCTTCTTACCAAACATGTAGACGTGCCACTCATCTGGCAACTCCTCATTCGCGTCAAATAGATCCCTCATACGGATGTCTTTGACGTTGTGAAAGTCCGACCTCGGTCCCGCGTACCGAAGGAACCGTGCAGTGTCCCACATGATCACCTCACCATCTTCCATTATAGCCTCGACCTTTTGGATCATGATGGGACCCTTCATCCTGGGCTCATCCTCATCCTCGATGATATCATTAACCCTGCGCATAGGATCCCTAGTCACCATGGAATAAGGTGAACCACGATAGGTGTACTCTTGCTCGTAACGAATATTCTCTACACACTCGGGCTTCTTCCTTCTCAAAACATAAATCGCGTCTCTGAAGTCAGGGTAGTAACATGTAACATAGGTATCGCCTGACTTCATCAACGGCCATCCTTCCATAATTCTCTTCCACTCAGACGATGGGAACATACAATCCTTTTTGGTGTTGATATCATAAATCATCTTCAAGGGCATCGTGATTCGGTAATGATCTTCGTTGTACCACCACCCAGCCAACTTGACAAGTAATTTATACATTTAAAGTTATAGTGACATTTTTCTTTAAATGAGTTTGCTCGAGAGGTATAATTTGAAAATAAAGGAATATGAAAATGATCCCTCGACACTTCACGACTACATCACAATGGCGGCACCCTTCATACACAGATATCACGAGGAAAATTGTAGACGCGACATATTTTTGGAATACATGCGTGTCGTGGAAAAAGACATCACGACAGTGACCGATAATGATTTTATTGATAAAAACACCGTAGCCGTAGATAGATGTAAACAGTGTAATTCGGCGAACGTTTATGAAAATGATATTGACGGAGAAATCGTGTGTCAGGACTGTGGTGCATGTGAAAATTACATAGCTACCAGGCTGTCCTATCAAGATGAACAGGACATTTCAAAGAACACTCAGTATTCGTATAAAAGACAGAACCACTTCAATGAGTGGGTGCAACAATTTCAAGGAAAGGAGACAGCCAGTATTCCAGATGAACTGATAGAACAATTGCGTTACGAACTCAAGAAACAGAGGATCGAACAAATTTCCAAGATAACTCACGCCAAGGTGAGGGGTCTCTTGAAAAAGTTGCGTCAAAATAAATACTATGAACACATACCTTACATCGCCAACATATTGACCGGTGTGAGACCTCCTGAAATGCCAGTTGCACTCGAGGAGCGTCTAAGATTAATGTTCAATGAAATACAAGAACCATTTGACCAGGTATGTCCCAAGGATCGCAAGAACTTTCTGAGTTACCCCTATGTTCTCTATAAGTTTTGCGAATTGCTTGGCGAAGATCAGTATCTTCCCTATTTTCCACTTCTGAAGTCCAAAGAGAAACTCACCCAACAGGATGTCATCTGGAAGGACATGTGCAAGATACTCAAGTGGGAATTTATTCAAACCGTATAATAAGTAAGGATGTCGTCCTACATGAGACTGAATGACGGGATTTCCCTCAATAAGATCAACCCGTACGCAGACCCGATGAATTTCACCCCTGGTGTTCCGCTGGGTGGTGCCTACAAGACGGTCTACGCACCGTCCAGTGAACCCCAGGTGGCGCTCGTGAACGCGGTTCGCCCCACAGGAGATGCTCTCGGGGGACCTCTCGAGACCCAGATGACAGAGCCGAGTCCGGGTTGCGAGAAGACCATCGCCGCGGGGTGGAGGACCCCCTACTACTGCACTCCTGGATCTCAGGACTATCCTCTCAACCGGAAGCCTGTACCAGAGCGCAACTATTCACTTCCTCCCTGGGACATGACGCCCAAGGTCAAAGACGACTCCATCCTGGTGAAAAAGGAGGGCATGATCGGTAGCATCGACGCTGCCAACCTCGCAGGCAACACTGCCGCCGCTATTCTCATAGCCCTCAGTGTTTTGACCCTCGTCAAATTTTTGTAATTTTGTCGCCCTCAATTTTAGGGTTTAGCTTTTCTATTGTATCCCTCTCGGACTGAATTTTATTCAGGATACCTGAACACTCATGAAACTCCAGTTGGATACAAGAGGTACACAGAGACGTGTGATCACAGTGATCGCATGGAATACAGATCATCTTCTTCTTCTTACAGTGACCACATCTCATATTAAAGAAGTGGTGCGTTTTACTTTTAAATATGGAAGCCATAAACTTTCGAAACTTTCTTGGAAACATCATCAAAGCGCGCGATGGGATCCAAGGATCTAAACCATCATTGCCCAGGGTATCCACGATGACGGTCATGGGAGGCAGGGATAGTATCGCGACCCCTCTTGCGACTTTCAAGGAGAAGTTCGTTGATGGAACCGATGGCTGGAACGTGGGCACGAACCACTTTAATAACTCACTGACGCTGTCCAAGGATGTCGGTGAAACCAAAAAACGCTCAGTCAAGTTGTTTCCAAACGGAAAGATTCACGTGACAGGATCATCTACACCAATGGAAGGTCTCGAGATCATCCAGGATATTCAAAAAATAGTAGATGAGGTCTTTCCTGAGACCACTAAAAGACCCGTGTCACCCATGGAAACACAGATGATCAATGCAACTTTCCGTCTTCCTCACGGCATCGATCAGATGGCTTTACTGGATCTTTACAAGAAGCACAAAAACTTTGTAAAAAAGACGTCTTACAGTCCAGAAACCTACTCAGCAGTGAAAGCCAAGATGTTCAATATGACGGTCAGTGTTTTTAAGACGGGTAGCATCGTGATGTCGGGTGCCAAGAACTTCAAGGATATCGCCATGGCCTACAAGTTCCTGATCAGGGTTCTCTACGATCCACAGGTCAAGGGAGACTTCATCGACTTCAAGGAAAAGAATGTCAGAATGATTCATCAGATGGAATCATTTCACCAGAGGATCAGGGATTTTTATCTACTGAATAAGTAAAGATGTCTCAGCGTCTTGGTATGGCCGATGGTCGCGCCTTCACGATTTACAGTTCGAACCAGTTGATCAATGATAAGATCATGGCTGATAATGGTATTGCATATCCTCTTAACTACCAGTACCGCCAGTTGATCGCCAAGATGGGGCCTGATATGCTCAAGTCCATCACCGATCTGCAGCGTGTGGGTTCGGTGCCTGCCAACAGCATCACCCGGTGCTTCTCGGCGGATGTCCCGCTGCTCAAGGTTCCAAAGACCAATTAAAGAAGTAACACCTTGAAATTCCATTATGGACTACGTAAAGAAATTTCAAGATGCATGCGCCGCTATGAAGAAGGACGGAACGCTCACTCAGGAGAGGATGACGGTGGCATGGCTTATGTTTATGCCCAAGGATCAGGCAGAGAAGGCGCTTGGGACTATGCATAAAGTAACCCAGCAGTCCCGTTCGAAATCCTAAGAATATTGTAATTGACCGCGTAGATATCACCGTTGATGGCTTGATCCAGTGTAAGTCTGGCTGAATCCAATCGACTGAAGTTGAGACTTCCAGTGTGTTCCTTGTTTGATGCATCCAGGCAGAATGGATACATCATGGTTGTGTATTGATTTGAACCATATGTTGTGTGATAGTACGTAGATACTTGTTTATAATGAGGCACGGCTGGTTTTGGGTCTCCCACCGGTTCGCCGTTTAGTTCCAGTAGCATCTTGTTTGACGCATTGAAGTTACTTGCAGTCGAAGCTATGAAACTTATAGGGTGATTTAGATTAAGTTCCACATCTTTCTTGTTTGGAGCAGGAATCCTCTGAGTCTGGGTTATGATATAATCCGCAGAACGTTCTGACATGTAACGGCGTTCGTCTTTGTCCAAGTAGATAAATCTTCCCATCAGTTCGAAATCAGAAGATTCGTAATTATTTTTCACTTGCGTAATATAATTTATCAAAGCGTTACCACTTGGATACGCCGCATTTGTGTCTTCGTCGTTTCCGTTGAATGTGATGAAATAGTCTACAGGGTCGCGCGTGGGTGCTGGAGCTATGATAGTAGGAACGTCTGGATAATTGTTTATAACATTACTTGAGTTAGATTCTCTGTTAGTAATCCTATTTGCGCTCACGTCTACAATAAGTGCATCAGAAGCTGGATAGTTGGGTGGGTTTGCGTCTGTGTCCGTGAGAGTCCCGTTATAGATCAAGAAACCCGTCTCTTCGTTTCGGGTAAGAACGTTTGACATCAGAGGATTCAATGTTGCGTACGAATTCAAAACATTCGAAGACGCCGCAAGACGAATAGCATGATGTCCACTGCCCATCACCGTGTTAAGAAGTTCACTAGCCGTAAAATGCCCTACCGTATCTGTAAGATCCTGATAGACAATGAATCCTTCAAGATCCGTCTTTGATACGACATTTGAATCTAATGTCGCGAGTAGATGTGAGTCAATCACATCCTGTGCAATATTAGACCGCTCATAATTGTGAAATTCGGTCATGACATTATTCAGAAGGTCTGATCCTTCAAATGATCCATAACTATCTACTACAGATTCATATGTTATGTATCCAGTGGTTCCATCTATAGTGAATGTGTTTGAATAGGGTGCACTAGAATCCGCAGTAATAGCCCATGACGCTGATAGTGTTTGGGCAGCGTCTATGCGAATAACATTATTGTAAATACCCATGTTGGTACTTAATTGATCTGATGCATCAAAACCAGTTATGGAGTCTACCAACGTCGCCGACGGAGTGGTTGTCGTGTAGGTCAAAAAACCAGTAGAGGTCGCGAATGTAAGCGTGTTACCAGTATCCGTTATTGCTCCATGATCTGTAACCAAATTTGCTGCCAGATTGCTCCTTTCCTCAATAACGCGCGTATCCATAAAAGCGGTCAGACTATTCGTTGGTGCATAGTCCAAAGCCGTATCTTCGGTCCCGTCATAAGTAAGGAATCCGGTAATAACATTTTGTGTGAGAATATTCGAAGGATACACTGAAAGGTTGTTGAAGTCAGATATAACATCGGTAGAAGCAGTTATTTTTTCAGAACTATTCAAGGAGGTAATAAAGACGTTCAGTGCATCCGAAGCTAGAAATGACCCAGAGCTATCTGTCAGGTTATCATAAATGATGTAACCATCTGTCAAACTTTGGTAAGTCGGGACCACGCGTTCATCCATAACCGTAATCATTGAACCCATACCACTATGGATTGTACAAAAGTAGTAAAGGGTATCAGGACTAGTCTCGCTTACAACTATCGTAACAGTTTTAGTCAATGGATCCAAAGTAACACCTTCGATGTAAATCCCGCCCCCGCCATGTGTCCCATCTGGAGTCTCTGAAAAACGTAGAGGATGATTTGTATAAGTGTCTCCATTCGAGAGATTAAAAATATAGGTAGAACCTCTTCGAAATGTCAAATTTGCTTGAAGTTCGCCGTTTATATAATATTTATAATTACCAAGCACCTGTTTCACCGCAACATAGTACGTTCTATCGTCAGTCAGAATAGGCTCTGGTATCAAATTACTAAAACCACCCACAACATTGCTCGCATCATTAATACGTTCAACATCCGTTGTTGCTGCCTGATAAAGCGATATGTTTGATTGAAAGTCTATGTACTGACCCGTAGATGGAATAGTGACACCTTGGTAGTTCGTGACATCGGTACTTAAATTAGAGTAAACATCCGTAAATCCATACGTCTGATATACAAGAATATCATTTTTAATATTGGCGTAATCATTTGTATCAATCGCTTGATAAATAGCTATATCATCCTTAACATCTGTATAATCATCTACTGGAGGGATAACTACACCTTGATAAATAGTGATATTATCCTGAACATTCGTATAGACGTCGGTATTTGAAACATTTTGATACAGATTTATATCTTCTAGTAAATCTGTATAACTAATGTTTTGATTCCTGTATTGTTCCACTTCTGCCAAATAAGGTTCTAGTATATTATTTATGTAAATATGGTCTCCCCAATGAATAACAATTTCCACGTCATGGTAATTGAGTGAAATTAGTGGTATGGATGATGCCCAGTGTTCACAGAAAAAGAACTTCAGTGGATAAAAATAACTATATTCAGAACCACTCGATCCCTTTATACTTTTGGATAGAGTAGGCGCCTGAACCTCCGTTGCGATTTTAGCGGAGTAGTCGTAGTACTGTGTGTCTATCAGTTGGTTTCCTATAAAAAGTTCTACTTTATCTATGACCCTACTCCACTTGCGTGGCACAGATTCTGTGGTATTACCCCAATCATTTGATATGTACATGTAAGAAAGGAGATCCCCCTTGACCTCTACGCGGGTCGTTGAAGTACCGTTATTGGCTGGTCTTGTCTGAAGAGTCAACTTGTCAATAACACTAGAAAAGTTCGTATGGCGTTTGTATAAAGTCTTAAAAAATGACACGTCTGGATCTATATTTAGGGGATTATCCCGTCCAGCAACAACAAGTGTAACGCCAGGTGACATATTACTATAAGTTTGTTAGATATTTAGTTTGCGTAAAGCAACCCACCCATCCCATTCTGGATCCTGAGGACGTTGTAGTTCACCGCATAGATAGCCGCGTTGATTGTAGAGTTTGGCAGACGAAGGGTCGCTGAATCCATTCGCGAAAAGTTGCAACTGCCTGTGGGCTGGAGCTTAGAGGCATCCAGACAGAACGGAATCATCAGAGTCACACTCTCGAAACCAGAATCATTCGATGCCGGATCTGCTCCGAACTGCGTGTGGTAATACGAAGACACCTGTTTGTAATGAGGCACAGACTGTTTTTGCTCCCCAATATCAACACCATTGAGCTGAAGAAGAAGACGGTTCGTTGCGCCAAAGTTAGAACCTGTGGACGCCAGGAACTTGACCGGATGATTGAATGTGAGATCGGCGGTCTTTGATTCGGGGTTGGGAATGCGCTGAACCTGGTGAATGAGCATATCCATAGGCTTCTCGGCCATCATGCGACGTTCGTCGGTATCAAGGTAGATGTAACGAGTCCATGCCTCCAACTTGGAAGAGTTTGCAACTGCCAGGAGGGTTTCGGTAACCGGGTAGGTGAGAGAAGTAGCGGTCCAGTTAGATGCCCCGCTGTCCGCAAGAACATCTCCGGTAATCAAACCAGTACCTGCATCAACGGTATAAGTGAGACCGGCTGCCGCAAGTGCATTTACAAGAGTGGTTCCAGTGTTAGCCTCTTGAGCATCAGCAGCAGCCTTGAATGCAGCCTCGAGGGCCGCACGATCGGCATGAGTTGCTGGTGATTTTGTTGCATCAAAACCAGCAGTTTGTGCATTCTGGTAATTGGCAATCGCAGTCGCAATTGCAGCAACCTCGGGGCGAATGTCGGTTCCCCAGTAAATGCGAACCTCCACATCGTGGTACTGGAGGGCAATCAAGGGAAGCGCAGACTGCCAGTTCTCGCCGAACCAGAACTTGAGAGGGTAGAAGAAACTGCTCGCGTCAGCTCCGGTGGGGGCGGAACCAAACGCCGACTTGGAGAACGAGTTCGCCATGATGTCGGTATGGATCTTGGTTGAATACTCAAAATGCTGTGTGTCAATAAGCTGACCGCCAATGTACAATTCGACCTTGTCGATCACAGTACTCCAGTTTGTCTGGAATGTTGAATCCTGAGAACTATTAGGTACAAAATAAACATACGAAAGCATGTCACCCTTACGCTCGAAGCGGATCGATGAGAGACCGTTGTTCGCCGGGACGTTCTGGATCACCTGACGCTCAACCACACTGGAAAAATTAGAATGACGTTTGTAAGACGACTGGAAGAAACTCACCTCCGGGTTTCCTACGAGATGCACATCCTGGGCACCCACGGCTACTAGTTGCGTAATACCACCCGACATATTTCAGTTATTACTATTGGACAATAAAATATTAACGAATTATAAGACGTGTGACCATCCGAGATATGTGAATCACCGACTCGCCAAGACGGTCGTGGTCATTTTCCATAGAGAAACTGGAACCTACCCAGACTTTCTGTATGGAGAGCTTATGCAAAAACTTCAAGACTTCACTATCCACCGAGGACCTCCTAGAGTTAGGTTCTACCATGAGGGGGTTCCTCATGTGTGGGTGTGCGCTAGGTGTGGGGACCTGATCGAATACGGCGAAGAATCATCCTGGACTGACTGATCTCCCACCACACCTCAACCTGTTCACCGACCTTGTAGTCCATGATGGGCTTGAGGTCGTCACATTGAATTTGATACGGCCTTCCGTATCGCCACGGTATCTTCAACTGAATGTTGTCCACTTGAATATACCGCCTGCCTGACTCGGCTTCGTAGAGTGACTTTGTGATCTTTCCGGTCAGAGGATTAGAGTACATACCTTTGCTTACAAGCACGGTAAATCTTTAAGGTCTTGCCACTAAGTTTACACTCCCTGGGAACCACCCGGATCACCGACCTGAGTCTCTTCTTGCCATTCACACACCCATGCTGCTTCTCGTTGTCCACATGGGCTTGCGCCACGAACTGCTCATACATCGCCTTGACCTGCGAAAAACTGGGACGATCCGTCTTGCCGATGCGCCGGTTCACTGCGTCGTGAATGTTGTAGAGCCACCGGGTCAGGGTCTTCCTGGAGGCAAAGTTGGCGTCGGTCAGCCCAAGGGGTCCCGTGGACTTGCAGTACTTCGAGTAACTCGCCCGGCAGTACTTGCATGGTAAGATTGTACATAGCGATCCAAAGAACCTCATGAAGGTCCGCTTGGTCTTCTCGTCGGGCTCCTCTGGGTAGGCAAAGGTCAGGGTGTGCAAAAACATCCACGCGGGCGGACCCCACACGGCTGTCTGAAATCCTCGGCGCTCGGCCATTCTAATAATTTGCGAGATATTATTAGAGAATGGCAAAGAACAAAAACGATATTCTTCTCAATGCATCAATGAAGAACGACGATACCGCGGTGAAAAAACTGCTACAGAACGGAGCCAATATCAAGAAGGAGGATAGCGAGGGACGCACGCCTCTGCACATCGCGACCACATGGGGCAACAAAAAGGTGGTGAAGGTTTTGTTGGAGGCGGGCGCAGACCCAAATAAGGTAGATAAAGAAGGAGAAACATCTGTACACAAGGCGTCCTATGAGGGTCACGTGGAGGTGATGAAGTTGCTACTGGCTGTCCCTGGTGTCAAGGTCAATAAAGTGGACAATAAAGGAAGGACACCTCTGTGGGGAGCGTCTTTTTTGGGTAAAACGAATATCGTGGCGATGCTGTTGAAGATGGGTGCTGACGCCAATAAGGCAGACCGGGATGGACACACACCTTTGTATGTTGCGGCTAAACATGGAAACACGGCGGTGGTGAAGATGTTACTCGCAAAAAGTGAAATCAATCGAGGCATTCTCAATGTCGCGGCGACTCCGGAGATAAAGAATTTATTGAAAAAGTCCATGACCACCCGACTCACCAATCTTCCCTACAGGCACTTGAACAATGAACAAAAGAAAAACCTGAAGCCGATCCTGCTCAAGCGTTTGATTGAAAAGAACGCCGGCAACAATACATTCACAGAACCGATCACCCAAATCAACTACTATAAAAGAAACTTAAAACCAACAGTCGAAACCAACGAACCCATCGAGGGGCATTTGGGTATGATAATTAACAACAAGAATGTACCAACCAAATTTGTCAATGTTAGATCTTTCAGGCAAGCAATTGCCAGCAGGAGCAATGGTGAAATTCCAGGAATCTACTACAAAGGATGGACTATGATCCCGGTCACAAAGAATGAACTTGACCAAGCGTACCGGAACTAATTTGTGAGATATTATTAGAAAATGGCAACTGCTGTTAGACCTTCCGGATCCGGTACCCAAACGCAAGTGATTACACTAAACAATTTGGTCAAAAATTGGAACACTATGACACAAAATCAACAAGCAAATAATTATGTAAAATACAAAAACAAACTCAACAATAAACTTACACAGGAACAAAAGAACAAGGTTATAAAATACATTAATTCTAAAAAATTCCCTGGAGTTGGAAGAAGATTAAATAATATTAATCGTACAATTCTTAAACAAGAATTACTTAATACATACCTTACATTCACTTACGAAATGGGACCAGGAATGGAAAAGAAGTTATTCTGGCGTTATGTTTTGCTTTTATTATATTCATACAATCAAATCTATGGTGGTGTTAAGGTTAAAAATATCATGAATATGTTTGTTGAAGAATATTATCCAAAAACAAATACAATGAATGGCGTGGTTTCAGAAGATCAACAGAAAAAATGGGCAAATGTTTTCATGAAATTATTGAACAAGATGGATAGTTCAGAAAGTCGCCAAATTTTCACGAGACTCCAAAAGAATATCTCCAATAATATCAAGTAGTTATGGATTTCAAAGAACTATGTAAGATAAATCCACAATTTGTAATAGCCAGATATGACAAAAGTGGATGGAGTTTAGACGATACAGTAGAATATGAAGGTCCATTTGCTTCACATGAATTATCACAAGCATCTGGTTACGAGCATCCATCACTTGAGGTTGAAAGTAAATGGGATCTTGATAAGAGTAAGTCTATTTCTGGAGTAATTACCGGTAAAAAAGGTAATCAAGTATTACGTGGAGGACCCACTACGTTGATAAAATTTACGAATGGTAAGTTTTATATTGTATCAGGTAAAAATAATGCGTCTGCAGCATCTATAAGTGAGATAAGTAAGATTTTAAATAATTATTCTAAAAAACCTGGTAATATTCCTTATCGCGGAAGTCCTCTTGAATACAAGAGAATATTAGATTATCTCCAATTTTATGCTACTAAAAAGGTTGCTGACGATTCAAGTCTTTATTTTGCACGTCCAAATAATTTGTCATTAATGGAAAACATTAGATTTTCAAATAAAATAGAAGATATTTACAATGCTCTTATTGCGGATAAAAGTCCTAAGTTTTTTTCAAAGGCATATTTTGTATCATTTGATAAAATAGCTGCATTTGCTTCAGTTGTTAGAAATGTACCTACATTATTCGTAAAAGCTGATGAAAAGAATGCGCCAAGAACTTTTGTGAAAATAGCAAAAAAAGGAAGTTACGAAGAAAATGTAAAAATTATTCGTAATTTGATTAAAATGGATTTGCGAAATACAAACCTCACGGAAGGTGGTCCAGATATAGTTTCTAAAGGTATAAAACTTAAACCAATTATTTCTTATGGAAATCTCCCGATAATTACACAAGGTGATCTATTTGGATGGTTCTTAAATGTGGAAAATCTTTACAAAGTAAGCGGTAAATTTATGTCTGACGTATCTTTAAAAACATTAATTCTATTTTATTGGATATTCTTTTATCCTAATGCTGATGGAAGTAATGTAAAACCAAATATGAAAATAATTGAATATTTTTTAACTATTGCTGATACTTTTCATGATTTTGGAAAACAATTAAAAAATTTTCCAGAAATTTGGTTTAATAATAAAAATTTTAATAATTCAAAAAGTAAATCAGAAAATGGTATATCAATATCAAATAAACCAAATACATCAAATCAATTAAAATTTATTGTCAAATTACTTGGCGTGGATATTTATAGAGCAGTTGATCGTTACAATACTAATGTTATGAATACACTTTCAACAACAAACAAGAGAACCATAAATCTTTCCGGTAGACCCTTAACGCCTGGTTTGAAAGTTGCTCATTTTCTTTACTTAATAACAAATATTTTTGGTCATAAAAAATCTGGTTTTGTTAAAGAAACGGAAGAATATGGCAAACAACTAATGATTAGAATGGGTAAAGGTTATATCAAAGACAAAAACGAAAGCGAGTTATGTTCAGAACTAAACACCGAAGGTGCGTGTATTGTGGTAGATGCTATAGAAGGAAGTTTACCAAAATGTATGCTACCATTATCTGTTTATCACAATGTAGGTATACTTGATACAGCAAAAAAGACTTTTTTATCATGGGGAAATTTAAGTACTCCAAATGGTTGTCCTAAGACTGCCAAACGCAAGCCTTCCACAGCAAGACCTAAGACTGCCAAACCCTCACTTGGTGTGAAATCAATCGGCGTCACAAAACCAACAACCGCTGCTGCCCAACGCCGCGCCGAAGAGAAAGCCGCCAAAGAGAAAGCCGCACGTCGCGCTGCCACAGCCAGACGCCGCGCCGAAGAGAAAGCTACCGAAGAGAAAGCCGCTCGCAACGCCGCCAACGCTGCTGCCAGACAGACAGCTGCACGCTCCGCTCGAGCCACAAAGAGAGGACGTAACAACAATCCCTCAACAACAATCATTAATTTGACCAATGAAAGCCCTCGTATCTTCAGTGATGCGGAATATTTCCGTGCAGCGAAAATAGCGTGGCAATATCAAATGTTAAATGATATCTCTAAGGTCAATAATTACAAAAGTCAGAACACTAATATGAAAAAACTAATAAAAACTATCCATAGATATTTAACAAAACTATTTTATCGTCGTACAAAATTAAATAACAATAACAGTAACAGTGACAATAATAACAATATGCTATCTCCTCGGCAATTTGATATGGCAGTTTCTCTTGCCAGAAAGTATTATGATAGCAAAGAATCACAAAATGCTATAAGCCAAAATATGAATTCAAGAAATCTAAATTTAAACACTTTTCGGCTTGTTTATACTCTTTTGAGAGCTATGAGAAAATTAGAGAACAACTAAAAATTATTCAGGTACCGACGAGAAGCAACCTGCCTCTCAGAGAAAACCTACACGATGTTCGTGGGACGCCTCATCAAGCCTTACCAGGATGAAGGGGTCCGATGGATGACCACCCGGGACAAAGAGGGTGGTGGATTCCTTTGCGATGAGATGGGCCTCGGCAAGACCGCTCAGACCATCGCGATGATGTGCAACAACCCGGGACGCACACTAGTGGTCGCGCCCAAATCCGTAACGGCTCAGTGGGACAAGGAACTGACCCGTTTCGCACCAACCCTCAAGGGCATCACCATCACGTCCTACACAGCCCTACTCAGCAAAAAGTCACAAGGGCTTTACTTGACGCAGTGGGATCGCGTGGTACTGGACGAAGCCCACCACGTACGCAACGCGAAGTCCAAGAGTTTTTTGGAGGTCATGCGGCTGCGCTCCAAATCCACGTGGCTCATCACCGGAACGCCAGTTGTCAACAGCCTCAAGGACTTCGCCACACTCTACGGGCTCATCCATCGGGGCAACCTGGTTAACCGCGACAAGACCAAGGAGTTCCTCAACGACCTCAAGCTGTCCGTGCAACGCGAGCTGGAGAAGATCCGCGACAAGTACGTCCTTCGACGCACCAAGGAACAGGTGGCAGAGCACTGCGAACGCCTGCGACTGCCGTCATGCCACTCGGGCTGCATGGAGGTGCCCATGACCCTGGAAGAGGAGCAGACCTACTTCGAGATCTACAACAAGTTCAAGGACTCGATCAGGGACGCCCAGCGCCGTGGGGCTTCACAGCGAGAAAAGAACATGAAAATTCTCGCTGTGAAG
>Ga0233450_10001312_pt1 | contig 26412 bp, 17 predicted proteins | sample 011ome_30_FD_189956 | JGI IMG/M metagenome (GOLD analysis project Ga0233450, IMG submission 189956) | Coastal salt marsh microbial communities from the Groves Creek Marsh, Skidaway Island, Georgia - 011501CT (spades assembly) | ecosystem: Environmental > Aquatic > Marine > Intertidal zone >... | reverse complement strand
CGCGTGAACGGATTCGTATTGGATGATGCGCTCCAGCACGGCGGCCGGCGAGTTCCAATCGATGACTCTCAGCTCTAGGAACCCCCGATTGAACCAGGAGATAAATTGATGCTTCAGATCCGAGTCGACGGGTTTTAGCGAGGGTGTGGTCTGCAGGTGGCCGAGCAGGTCACCGCGCATTTTGACCAGCACGGGCGTCGCGCTGGGCGCCATATTCATTCTGCGGAATAGCTTGACTCTGGGCGCTTCGGTTGCCTTTACCAGTGCAGCGAGTTGGTCTGAGTCGGGATTGGATTCGAAATCGTCGGCGGCAGTCAGAATCGCCTCACGGTCAGCGCTGAACTCCTGTGCCAAAGCCTGAAAAAAGAGCAGCTGATTGCTCTGGTCTAATGCCTGGTAGTCGGCGATGACCTCGCACGCTAACGCCAGTCCAGACGCTTCACCGCGGTGATGGATTAACTGGTGACATTTGGCAAGCAAATCGCCAGACGGCGCCTCCTCGGTTGATTTTCTGCGCCGATCGAGGATATCGCGGCCGGCGTTGATGACGGAACTCAGAAGACCCGCCAGACCCGATGCAGGCTGCGGTGGTTCCGGTTGGGCGCGAGTATCGGCAGGCATAAGCCATATCCCCAGTGGCAACTATGAAACTATATCCGACTCAGAGTCATTTGACTCAACAAGCCGCAGCATCAAAACTGGATCGGCGTCACTGGGTTGACTGCAACGGTTTTTTCTCTGACAGTGCGGGCCTGTGAACACTTCGGAAGACAAATTTCTCAGCGTTTATGGGCGTGTGCTGGGGAACGACAATACGCTGTTTTGGTCATTGCAGGCGGTTGGCTGGACGGGAATCTCTCTGCTGACCTATCTCAGCCTCAGCGTGCCCTATGATCAGTATGAGATCGCTTACCTCGCTCACAATATTTCCCAGTCAGCAGTGGGGCTTTTGATTTCGATTCCTCTTAGACCGGTATTCCGGGCTATCTGGAACTGGAAGCTACCTCCTCGTTTGGCTGTTGTAATGATTGCGACAGTGATATGTGCACTGTTATGGGCTTCGATCCGCCTTACACTATTCATGTTGATGACGGGCGAACGCGGCTTATGGCCAGATTTTGGCGGCTGGCTATTCCCCTCGATGTTCGTATTTTTCACCTGGGCCGCTCTTTATCACGGAATTAAGTATTACCAACTGCTTCAACGTGAGCGAGAAGCGTTCCTGAGAGTGGAGTCTTTGCAGAGGCAGGAGGCATTGAAGCTCGCTCAGGCAGAATCGGATGTTCGAAGTGCCCAACTTGCGTTACTCAGATACCAGCTGAATCCGCACTTTCTGTTTAATACTTTGAACTCGGTCAATGCACTCGTTGCGAAGGGTGATGCGAACGGTGCGACAACAATGATCAGCAAGCTCAGCGAATTTTTCCGGCATTCACTCCGTGCCGAGCCCGAGAGAGAGGTCACGTTGGCGGAGGAGATCGCTACAACCGAGTTGTATCTTGATATTGAGAGAACACGCTTCGCTGATCGACTGACCGTGGATATACAAATAACGGATTCTGCCAAATCTAGACTGGTCCCCCCCATGATCCTGCAGCCGTTGGTGGAAAACTCGCTGAAACATGCGATCGGCGTGTCGGAGGGCGGTGGACATGTCCGCATTGTGGCCTCAGAAGCAGATTCTGGAGCGTTACAACTCCGAGTTGAAGACAGTGGCCCAGAAGAGTGCGACCACCAGCCGTATCAACGGCCACTGGGCGCGTCTGTCGGTTTAGAGAACACAAGAGCGCGGTTGCAGGCTTTTTATGGAGACGGTGGGCGGTTGACGATCGAACAAGCCGATATCGGTGGATATAGCGTTTTGGTTGAAGTGCCCCCTGCCGGCGCGGAGTCAACTGTTTAATGAACAAGAGTGAACCGCTCACGATCATGCTGGCAGATGATGAACCGCTGGCGCGTGGCTACCTCGAGGAGTTGTTGAGGGTGGTACCCGATATTGAGCTGCTGGGTAGCTTCAAAAATGGCAGCGAAATATTGAAAGCATGCAGAAGCAATCCACCCGATGTTCTGATTTTGGACATCGAGATGCCAGGCCTCACTGGCTTCGATGTGGTGAAGCGGTTGCAGGCTGACGACATGCCCAGCATTATTTTCGCGACGGCCTATGACAACTATGCCATCGATGCCTTTGACTTAAACGCCGTAGATTATTTGCTGAAGCCCTTTGATAGCGATCGCTTCGCGATTGCCATTGAGCGAGTCAGAACCGAATTCCGGTCCGATCCGTCTCTCAAAGGCCGGCTGATCAGTGCGTCCCGACAGATTCAAAAGGTGTCGGATGATGAGGCATCTGCCGCTTCAGAACGGGGTGATTCGGGCAGGCTCGCAGTAAGGGATGGACGAGAGACGGAGCTGGTGACTATCACCGATATCGATTGGGTTGACGCAGCGGGAGATTACATGTGCCTTCATGTGGGTGGGCGAACTCACATCATGCGCTCAACAATGAAAGATTTGCTGTCCAAGCTTCCATCAAAAGACTTTGTGCGCATTCATCGCTCCACTGTTGTGAATACCCAGCGGATAACGAGCGTATGCAGCTTGAGTAAGGGTGAGTTCCGTCTGCAATTGGGCGCCGATGTTTCGTTGAAAGTCAGCAGAAATTACCGAAAAAATATTGCGCCGCTTCTTAGCTAGTCCGTTTTATCGACTTTAAAGACCACTTTGTCGTAACTCCGCGCACGGACCCGCGGAAGTAGTTAGAGTCGACATTTCTAATTATCACAAAAAATATAAAGGGGAACTCTATGTTGCCGTCTGACTTTTCCAAAAAACCCATCGCGGCGGGTCTGCTGATTGCGTTGTACGGCGCTTCAGCGCTGGCTCAGGATGCTGCGGTTGACGGTGACGATGCCGCTTCAGCGGAACAGCTTGAAGAGGTAGTCGTTACAGGTATTCGTTATAGCATCAAGCGCTCCATGGACCTAAAGCGGTCAGACAAGGGTGTGACGGACGCTATTACCGCCAAAGATATGGGGGCATTCCCTGACACAAACCTTGCTGAATCGTTGCAGAGAATTACCGGTGTCTCAATTGAGCGTGAGCGCGGAGAAGGTAAGTATGTGACCGTTCGCGGGTTTGGTCCGGCATTTAACTTGGTGTTGCTGAATGGCCGCCAGATGCCCACGACAGGTGGTGACAGCCGTTCTTTCGACTTCAGCAACCTTGCCAGCGAAGGTATTTCGTCTGTACAGGTATTCAAAAGTGGTAAAGCAGATGTGCCGACAGGTGGTATTGGCTCCACGCTTAACATCACGACCACTCGTCCTCTAGAAGATCCTGGTTTTAAAGCAACGTTTGCTGCGTCAGCCATGCACGACACTTCGACTGAGCTGGGCGATGATTGGACCCCCGAAATTTCAGGCCTTATTTCGAATACGTTTGCGGATGACACCATCGGTATCGCGCTGAGTGTCATCAGGCAGGAGCGCAACAATGGCGCAGATACCGCATCAGTGGGCGGTTGGAGAAGCTTTGCTGGGGACGTAGACAACTGCTGGTGTAGCGCCCGCCCGTCGGAGTGGGGTGGAATCCCCTACGATCCTGCTACGCAGGTTAATCGTCCTCTGACCTCCGACGAGGTGTACTCAGTTCCCCAGAATACGGGCTACGAGTTCGCTGAGTGGGATCGCGTGCGCACCAATGGTCAGCTCACGTTCCAGTGGCGGCCGATTGAAAGCTTAACGCTGACGGCCGACTACACGTATTCTGAGGTGGAATTAGAGAGGACATACACCAACTATTCCGCATGGTTTAACTTCGGTGGTCAGGAGACCGAATGGGATGGCGCCATGAATGCCAGCCCTACCAAGTACGCTGAGTACAATGGTGGCGGCGGTGACTTTGCCATGGGCGGCGGCTCTGACGCCACCAAGGCCGAGAATGAGTCGGTGGGTATTAACCTTGTTTGGGACGTGACCGATTCACTTAGCTTGTGGGCGGATTACCATGATTCGACCGCGGAGCAGGTGCCGGACAGTCCATTTGGCAGCAGTGCATTGCTCTCTATCGCTGCATTTAGCCGGGACAAAACCACGACCTACTTTGATCGTGGTGACTTACCAGTTTTGTCTCTTGATCTGAGCAACCCACTTGATCCCAACGACATGATCGTGACGGGAAGTGTTTTTGCGAACAACTACGCACGCATGGAAATTGAGCAGGCGCGCTTTGGCGGTTCATTTGAGTTCTCGAACGCCGGTCCGTTCGACAGCATTGATTTCGGTGTCGAGATGACCGAAGTGAACAACCGGTCGGCGGGTTCGGTCGTGCAGCGTGACGCTTGGGGCGGAGTAACGCAGCCCGGCGCGATTGCCGATTTGATGACGCTTGCGTCAGGTGCCGGCGCCTTTGACGAGATTTCCGGTGGCTCCGACCCGGACTTGCAGACCGATTACTACAAGTTCGATATGGCGGATTTGATCAGTCGTACAGAGCAGCTAATGGCGAGCGGCGATGCCCAGACGTTCTACACGGCGGACATGGGTGACTGCGGCACAGGTCTCTGTGCGTCCAGCACGTTCTCCACAGACCGACGCACCACGGAAGAGCAATTGGCGGCGTACGCTCAGATCAACATGTCTACCGAAATAGGCGGTATGGATCTCGGTGTGAGGTTGGGTGTGCGTTATGAGGAGACAGATGTGGACTCTCAGGCACTGGCCCCCAACTATATCGGCGTCAACTGGGTAGGAGGTAATGAGTTCAGTGCCGTGCAAGGCGACGGCGACTTTACTGAACTGGAGGGGAGCTACGACAACATCCTTCCCAACATTGATTTCCGTCTGGGTGTAACTGATGACATCGTAGCGAGGCTCTCTTTCAGTAAGACGATGACGCGCCCGAATTACGCTGATATTCAGGGAGGCCAGACGATCAACCAGTTATTGCGAATCGACGGCGGCAACGGTAACCGCGGTAACCCGAACCTAGAACCCTTCGAATCGGACAACATCGATGTGTCCGTGGAGTGGTATTACAGCGACGACAGCTACCTCTCTGTGGGTTATTTTCATAAAGATGTGGAGAACTTTATCGGCATTGAAGAAATCAATGAGCCGCTGTTTAACATGCCGCATCCGGGTCAAGGCGCTTACGCTGACGAGGCGCGAGCCGCGCTTGGTGCCACTGCCACCAGCGGCGAGCTGTACGGTTGGATTCTAGAGAACAAGGCTGGTTCGCCAGGCGTTGATGCAGCAAACGGCATTATTTCGGGCCAGCCGGGTGATCCTGTCGCGATCTTTGACGTGATTGTGCCCTCTAACCAGGACGAGGACACCGTAGATGGCTGGGAGCTGAATCTCCAGCATAACTTTGGTGGCAGCGGGTTCGGTGTTATCGCTAACGCGACCTTTGTCGACTCCAAGACCTCCTACGATGATATGTTGTTGGCTCAGCAGTTTGTTGTGTCGGGCATTAGTGACTCGGCAAACCTGATTGGCTTTTATGAGAAGCATGGTTTCTCAATTCGTATTGCCTACAACTGGCGTGACAAGTTCCTCGCCGGTACTGGGCAGGCCAACGTAGGCGGAATTCCGCCGACGTATGTAGACGAGTATGACCAGATCGATATTGGTGCGAGCTACAGCTTCGGGGATAACCTGCAGGTGTTCCTTGATGCCATTAACATCACCGATGAAACGACATATGTTTATGGCCGAACAACTGGCCAGGTGCTGTTCGCGGCACAAGCAGGTCCACGATACAACTTGGGGCTGCGCTACACCTTCTAACGAAGATCGGTTGCGCTACACTGAAGGGTCGCTCGGTTACCGAGCGGCCCTTTTGTCTATAACAGATGTCAAATAAATGGGTGCGGGTGGTCAAATGACACAAGCGCTAAATCAGGTTGTGATACTGGGTGGCGGTACAGCGGGATGGCTGACTGCGTCCATATTGGCAGCGGAACATGGCGCCTCGCTCGATGTCACCTTGGTTGAATCCCCCGACATTCCCATCATTGGCGTTGGCGAAGGTACCTGGCCTTCGATGCGCGCCACGTTGCAAAAAATCGGCATCAGTGAGACAGCCCTCCTCAAACAGTGTGACGCGACCTTCAAACAAGGCACCGAATTCATTGGTTGGCGCAGTGAGAGTGAAGCGCACGCTTACTATCATCCATTTAGTCTCCCAGCAGAGTACGCGAGCTTGAATCTGGCGGAGCACTGGCTGGCGAGCAACGTGACGTCAGATTTTTGTACCACCGTGACACCCCAGGCCGGTGTGATCAACGCGAGCCGGGCGCCAAAGGCGCTCGGAGTGCCGGAATTCGCTTTCCAATTCAATTACGGCTATCACTTTGATGCCGCTAAGCTCTCCCAGCTCCTTAGTGAGCATGCGGTGGGGGCGCTTGGCGTCAAGCACCTGCTGGCGAACCTCACGGGTGTTGAGTTTTCTGGTTCTGATGCAATCACTGCGCTCACGCTGGACAACGGCACCTCATTGTCGGGCGATCTTTTCGTCGACTGCTCCGGGCAGAGGGGGCTCTTAATCGGCGAAGCTATGGGTGTGCCCAAGATCTCTATGGCTCACGTGCTACCCAACGATCGTGCGATTGCTACTCAGGTTCCCTATAGCGACCCCGGCGCTCAGATTGCTTCTGCCACGCGCTCGACCGCGCAGACTTCTGGCTGGATTTGGGATATCGGTCTTCAGTCCCGCCGGGGGGTAGGCTACGTCCACAGTGCTTCGCACATTAGTGAGGATGAGGCGGTCAGCAGTGTGCTCGACTACGTCAAACACTCGGATGACGGTGTTGATGTGGGGCAGTTGAATGTGCGCGTTATTCCTTTCGAAGCCTCAAGACGCAGTCAGGCATGGGTGAAAAACTGCGTGGCCGTCGGGTTGTCAGCGGGCTTTATAGAACCGTTGGAGGCCTCTTCGATCGCCTTGATTGAGCAGGCAGCTAATCGTCTTTGTCATGTGTTGCCGCTTGCGGCTGACGATTACGAGGCTGAAGCTCACGCTTTCAACGAGCAAATGAATAGGCAGTGGTCTCAGGTCGAAGAATTCCTGCAGTTACATTATGTGCTCAGTCAGCGTAGTGGTTCTGCTTACTGGAGAGACGTGCGTTCAGAGGACCGTGTTCTGCCCGAGCTCAGCGAAAAGTTGAAAAAATGGCGTCGGCACCCGGTCTGGCATACTGATGCGCCTCGTTTTGATGAGCTGTTTCCCTCTGCCAGTTATCAGTATGTGTTGTACGGCATGTTGGGGCGGCATATCAGCCCTCAAACCCATCGAAGAAGCTTTCAGTCTGCGCGAGATCGCGCCGATAGCGTCATGCACGAAGTGAAAGAGCGTTCGAATGCGGTGCAATCCCTCCCGGGGAATAGGGAGCTGTTGACTGCGCTGTTGGGAAAAACCACCGAGACCTTGGAGAGCGTCGCATGACCAATCATGTGTTGATCAACAACGTTGAGCACAATGAGGTCAGGGTCGTGACAACGCGTTCGGCGAAGTACGGCGACGCTATCATGTCATGCATTACCTTTCCGCTGGAGTTTCGCTCGGTTCAGGCGTGGTACCCCATCTTATTGCAGAGTTTTCCCGATGGTGTGATGCGGCCGGTCGCCTTGTTTGGTTTTGAAAAGGGCGAGAACTTGTTCCTTGATAACTGTGGGTGGAACGCAGGATACCTCCCCGCGATGATTCGGAGAGAGCCGTTTCAGATCGGCTTACAGCGTGGAACGGATGGCGGCGATACAGAGATGCGCATGCTGTCGCTGGACATGGATCATCCCCGTGTCACCACCGATGCCAGCGAGGGCGAGCCTCTGTTCCAGCCACTAGGTGGTTACACGCCGTACTTGGAGGAGGTTGCCACATTGGTGGAGAGCATCTACCACGGGGTGCGCAACGGCGAGGAATTTGTCGGCATGCTGCAAGAGCTGGATCTCATTGAGGCGATCAATATGGACATTCAGCTCAACGACGGCTCAAAGAATCAATTGATTGGCTTTCATGCCATCAATGAAGACAAATTTAGAGAGTTGAGCGGCGACGTACTGCATCAGCTCAGCGAAAAAGGGTTTTTGATGCCCGCTTTCCTCATGATGGCATCGCTGGGTAGCATGTCTCGACTGGTCGATTTTAAAAATGACCGACTGTGAGGCGATTTTGCCACTGCAAGACAGGCTGGCACCTGTCGAGATCGTCGAGCCGGAACGCCCCGGTGTGGTGCCTCCGAAGGTATTTCAGTCGGACGTCCCGATTGTCATAAAGGGCCTGACGAGCGAGTGGCCTGCACTGGATGCCTCTGACCTAGAGGGCATGGAACGTTATCTGTCGGGATTTTGGATCGATCGACCGGTCGTCGCCTATGTTGGTGCATCGGGAATCGACGGACGTTTCTTCTACGATGAGCAGTTCACGGGATTTAATTTCAAAGGCGGTTCTGCGCCTCTGGCTCAGATTTTTGACCGCCTGAGGGAGCAGGAGAGCAATGAGGAAGGTTTAGCGATTTATGTGGGCTCCACCCCAGTTGATGGCTGGTTGCCGGGTTTTCGCGGTGCTAACGATATTAAGATACCCGCCAAGGAACCCTTAGTAAGCTTCTGGCTGGGCAATAAAACGCGGATATCCGCACATTACGATTACCCCGACAACATAGCGTGCGTCGTAGCCGGCACAAGAAGATTCACGTTGTTTCCACCTGAGCAGATTGGCAACCTGTATGTGGGACCAGTCGACAAGACGCCATCGGGTCAAGCCATCAGTCTGGTAGATTTCTCCAATCCCGATTTAGAGCGGTTTCCTAACTTCGAGTTGGCGATGCAGGCCGGATGCCAGGCAGTTTGCGAGCCCGGCGACGCCATCTATATTCCAAGCCTGTGGTGGCATCATGTCGAGTCCTTGTCATCATTCAATATGTTGGTGAATTACTGGTGGGTTCCAGAGGTCGCCTCGCGCACCTCGCCGGCAACGGCGCTAATGCACGCTATGTTGACGCTCAGAGACTTGCCCGCGAGGCATCGTGCCGGATGGAAAGCCCTTTTCGATCATTACGTCTTTGACGCAGACCCAGGCGTTTATGAACACATTCCCGAGAGTGCCCGGGGCCCACTCGCGCCTTTGGACGATGTATCGTCGCGACGATTGCTCGCCGATATTCTCAACCGTCTTAACCAATGACGCCTCAGCGATAGGAGAAGAAACAATGCATCAGCCCGTCAGGAAAGTGGTCATTGCTGGTGGTGGAACAGCCGGCTGGATGGCTGCAGCTGCTCTGGGAAAAGTGCTGGGCAAGACGCTGGATATCACGCTTATAGAGTCAGATGAGATCGGCACTGTTGGGGTTGGTGAGGCCACGATTCCGACCATCCTGACGCTGCACGAAGTATTAAAGATCAAGGAGCAGGACTTTCTGACCGCCGTACAGGGCACGTTCAAGCTGGGCATTTCCTTCGAGAACTGGAGGGATGTGGGTGAGGACTACATTCACTCGTTTGGCTTCACTGGCAAAGACCATTGGGCAGCAGGGTTTCAGCATTTCTGGCTAAAAGGCCAGCAGCTCGGCATGGTGAAAGAATACGGAGAGTACTGCGCGGAGTGGCTGGCAGCCAAGCAAAACCGGTTTGCGGTACTGCCGAATTTGACGCTGAATTATGCATACCATTTTGACTCCTCTCTTTATGCAAAGTTCTTGCGAGGGATAGCGGAAGAGAATGGTGTGGTGCGTCGTGAGGGCAAAATCGCCGAGGTCCGCCAGAACCCTTTCAATGGACACATTTCCGAGCTTCAGCTCAGTGATGGCGCGGTGATTGAAGGGGATTTCTTCATCGACTGCACCGGGTTCCGGGGCTTGCTGATTGAACAAGCGCTCTCAGCGGGCTACGACGATTGGACTCATTGGCTCCCCAGTGACAGAGCAGTGGCGGTGCAAACCGAGAGTGTGGGCCCGCCCATACCCTATACGCGTGCCATTGCACACGAATCGGGTTGGCAATGGCGGATTCCTCTTCAGCATCGGGTCGGCAACGGCTTGGTCTTCTCCAGTAAATTCTGGTCAGAGGATGAAGCCACCGAGAAGTTGTTGAGCAATGTACAGGGCGCTCAGATCACCGACCCACGTGTGATCCGTTTTCAAACCGGGACCCGGCGGGCTCACTGGAAAAAGAACTGTGTGGCTATGGGGCTCTCCAGCGGTTTTATGGAGCCGCTGGAATCTACCAGCATCCACTTGATCCAGAGAAGCGTGATCCGACTACTTCAGATGTTCCCGCATGACGGTGTGAGAACACCCGATGTGAATGAGTTCAATCAGCAGATGCAGTTTGAAATGGACAACATCCGGGATTTCATCATTCTTCACTATCACGTCACTAATCGACGGGACACGCCTTTCTGGAGACACTGCGCGTCGATGGAGATTCCCGACAGCCTTCAACACCGCATCGAGCTGTTCAAGCAATCTGGCCGAGTCTTTAAGGTACCCACTGAACTGTTTGGTGAGAATTCATGGGTGCAGGTGATGCTGGGTCAGGGTCTCGTTCCGGAGCAGTATCACCCCATTGTCGATATGATGTCTCAGGAGGAGCTCAAAAGCTTCCTTGAGGGAATCAAAGGCTCCGTGGGCAACATGGTGGCGCAGCTGCCAGAACACCAGCAGTTTATCAACCACTACTGTTCCATACCCACTGCAGCGGTTCCCCAGTCCCGCTCGGCGTAAAAACCGTCCTGCTTGTCGCTTGAACGGGGTGTGCGAACACTCCGATCAGGTAGAGTCCCAGTAGGGATGTAGAGTGGTGATTCAATGAAAACGTGGCTGTGGGGGAGGCGTGCGGGAGGTGGTTTGCTCGTCCTCGCTGTCTGTGGATTGGTCGCATGTGGCCAGCATGATGGCCAAGAAAGTGTGGATGGCCAGGTAGCGAATTTGCTGTCTACCATGACGCTAGAGCAAAAAGTTGCTCAGATGATTCAGGGCGAGATCGCCCATGTCACCCCAGAAGATGTTAGGCGCTACGGTTTGGGTAGCGTCCTCAATGGTGGCGGCTCTTTTCCCGATAAGAACAAGTATGCTTCGCTCCGGGATTGGGTAGCGCTGGCGGATAGTTACTACCACGCATCGGTTGATACCTCCGATGGCAACGCAGGGATCCCGATCATTTGGGGCACTGACGCGGTGCACGGCCACAACAATGTGATCGGTGCCACCATATTCCCACATAACATCGGTTTGGGCGCCGCAGGCGACGCCGAATTGGCCGCGGCGATCGCTGAGGCCACGGCAAAAGAGGTGAGCGCCACAGGTATTGACTGGATCTTCGCCCCAACGGTTGCTGTCGCATTGGATGCCCGGTGGGGCCGTACCTATGAGTCGTTCGGCTCAGACCCCACGCTAGCAGGTGATTTTGCCGGCGGTATCGTCGCGGCGATGCAGGGCGTGGGTATCCTGTCTACCGCGAAACATTTTGTTGGTGATGGTGGTACGGTCCGCGGCATTGATCAGGGCGATACCCGTCTCGATAAAGACAGCTTGCTGTCTGTTCACGGGCAGGGGTATTACTCGGCGATTGAGGCAGGGGTCCAGACGGTTATGGCCTCTTTCAATAGCTGGAATGGCGACAAGATTCACGGTAACCGCGAGTTGTTAACAGACGTGCTGCGCGGAGAGCTGGGTTTCGATGGGTTTGTCGTCAGCGATTGGAATGGCATTGGTCAGGTGTCTGGCTGCACTCCAGATAGCTGTGCTCAGGCGATCAATGCGGGTATCGACATGGTCATGGTGCCCGAGGATTGGCGCACGCTTTACGACAATATGCTGGCGCAAGTGCGCTCGGGAGAAATTACTGAGGCCAGAGTTGATGAGGCCGTCACGCGTATCTTGAAGGTTAAATTCGAATTCGGCCTGATGGAGCGGAGCTTGCCCTCCGAGCGTGCGGCGGCGTTTGCCGATTCGATTGGATCTGAAGCGCATCGTGAGCTTGCCCGCGACGCGGTGCGGCGATCTCTAGTGATGCTCAAGAATGACAGCGAGTTGTTGCCCCTGAATCCGGGTGGCCGTTATCGGCTTGCGGGAGCGGGCGCGGATGACATCGGCCTCCAATCAGGGGGCTGGACGATCAGTTGGCAGGGCACCGGTAACGTTAATTCAGACTTCCCGGGGGGGTCATCGATTCTCGACGGTTTTGTGCGCCATGCCCAGCAGGCGGGTGGTGACGTCGCACTATATGATCCAACAGAGTCGGGCCCAAAACCTGATGCGGTCATCATGGTCATGGCTGAGAATCCCTACGCGGAAGGCCAGGGCGACATCGACAGTCTGGCTTGGCAGCAGGGCAATTCCAGAGATCTGGCGCTGATTCGCCAACTCAAGGAGCAAGGCATCGCGGTGGTCACCCTCTTTTTGACGGGTCGCCCAATGTGGGTCAATGCTGAGATGAACGCATCGGATGCGTTTGTCGTCGCTTGGCTCCCAGGCTCTGAAGGTGCAGCAGTGGCGGATGTGCTGTTGACGGCCCCTGTGGGCGCTACCCAATACGATTTCGAGGGGCGTTTGCCGATGCCTTGGCCAAATCACGACCTCAACCCCAGCAATCATGACCTCAGTATTGCGGAATACGCCTTCCCCGTTGGCTTTGGGTTAACCGCAGAGAGTGTTTCCGAATGGGTAGCGCTGAACGAGCAGGCGATCGGTCAAAAACAGAGCTTGGACGAGTGGGTGTTTGACAAGGGTGTGAGAGATCCCTGGACCCTCTATATCGGCGATGACTTTGACTGGTCTGTGAGGGTCGGTCCGCGCGGGGCGGTATCCAGTCGAGGTGAACTGAATCTGACTGTGGTGGATCGCGAGGTTCAAGAGGATGCGCGGCGAATTGAGTTTACTGGCAACGGTAAACACCTAAGCCAGGTCTATTTCCAATTTGAGGACCCCGTGAACATGCGTCGTTTGGAAGTGGCTGGAGGCGCACTGTCTTTTGATATTCGACTCCTGAAGAAACCCACTGAACAGGTAGTGCTCAGAATGGATTGCGGCTATCCCTGTTCGGGGCAAATGGATATCACGTCCATTCTTTCAGCAGCTGCGCTGTCCGATTGGCAGAAACTCGCCTTTCCGATGGAATGCTTTGCGCAGTTGGGTGTGGATTCATCAAAGGTAAATACGCCTTTTCTGCTGGCGACTTCGGGTGAGTTGGCTTTCGAGATCTCTGAAGTGGTTCTGGCAGAAACACCAGACACCGCGGATGTGATGAGTTGTGGTGAATTTCTGGCAGATGCTTGATTAATAAACGGCTTTGGGTGAATCACTGGCCGATCATAAAATAAACTAATCGCCTTTCTCGGCCCATAGTGGGGTGCTATCAGTGCTATCAACAATCGACTTGGTTATCGTCGCGGTCTATGCCGTGGGACTTTTTGCGCTGGCGCAATGGGTCTCCCGAGAACCTGCGGGGCAGAGGAAGAACGCACAAGACTACTTTCTCGCAGGCAAGGCATTGCCGTGGTGGGCAATCGGAGCGTCGCTGATTGCGGCCAATATCTCTGCCGAACAAATTATCGGCATGTCGGGTTCGGGCTACGCAATTGGGCTAGCCATTGCCTCTTACGAGTGGATGGCGGCATTCACCTTACTTCTGGTAGGCAAGTTCCTGCTCCCTATTTTTCTTAAAACCGGCGTCTACACCATGCCTCAGTTTCTGGAGCAGCGATATGACAGCCGTGTGAAAACGGTGATGGCGGTTTTCTGGCTGGGCGTCTATACCTTAGTCAATCTGACCTCGATCCTCTGGTTAGGTGCACTGGCAATCAATACTGTCGCAGGAGTGGATCTGAGCTTTGGATTAGCCGGGCTTGGGATATTTGCCGTGGCCTACTCTCTGTATGGCGGTCTGCGGGCCGTCGCGTTGACGGACATTATTCAGGTGATTCTTTTGGTCATGGGGGGACTCATGATTTCCTGGATTTTGCTGGATCAGATCGGTGCGGGCGCCGGACCAATGGCCGGTTTCACTGTTCTCACGCAGCAGGCGCCAGACAAATTCCATATGATCCTCAATGAGGGACATCCTCATTACATGAGCCTGCCGGGTCTCTCTGTGCTGCTTGGCGGGATGTGGGTGATGAATATCTCGTACTGGGGTTTCAATCAGTACATCATTCAGCGTGCACTGGCTGCAAAAAGTGTTGATGAAGCACAGAAGGGTATTGCCTTTGCGGCTTTCCTCAAGCTGTTGATGCCGGTGATCGTGGTGTTGCCGGGGATTGCAATGTTTGTGTTAAACCCGGAGCTGTCTGCGCCTGACAAAGCCTATCCATCGGCAATGAATTTATTGCCATTGGGCATCAAAGGGCTTGTCTTTGCGGCACTGCTCGCAGCGATTGTCTCTTCTCTTGCCTCAATGTGTAACAGTATCTCAACCATCTTCACCGTAGATGTCGCGCCCTCTCTGGGAATAGAAAGCGACGGTGGTCAGCGCTCGGTGACGCTGGGCCGAATCGTCGCCATCGCTGCCATGATCATTGCGATGCTCACAGCCAGGCCTTTGTTGGGCAACTTCGAGCAGGCCTTCCAGTACATTCAGGAGTTCACCGGATTTTTCACGCCCGGCATTGTCGCCATATTCATGCTGGGATTGTTCTGGTCGCGCACGACGGCAACAGCCGCGTTGATATCCGCCATAACATCTGCGGCCCTGTCGTTGTTGCTGAAACTTTATTGGCCAGATCTCCCCTTCATGGATCGTGTGGGTTTGGTGTTTTTGTTGTGCGTCGCAGTTGGGGTGTTGTGGTCGATACTACGTCCGCGGACACAGACAGGCTTTCTGGATCCTGCTGGTGTGAGCTTCAGCACCACACAGGGATTCAATTTGAGTGCCATTGTGGTCACCTTGATGCTGATCTTTTTCTATACCGTGTGGTGGTAAGAGCAGCTCCGTTTGTCAGAGGTGAGAAGCAAGATGTACCGATGTTACGCGCTCGTGATCCTGTTGCTCGCTCTTTCGCGAGCGCATGCCGGGACCTCGTGTGAGCCAATATGGGCGGAGGATTTCACCGGCCCATTGGATCAAACGACATGGAATGTCATCGAGGGTGATGGCTGTGCCGAGGGTATTTGTGGCTGGGGTAACAACGAGGCGCAAAGTTACGATGCGGCTGGCGTGTCGATTGCCGACGGGGTACTCAACCTGACCGCTTATACCGACGGGCAAGGTCAGATCCGGTCGGGGAAGTTAACCACCGCTGGCAAGCATAGCTTTCAGCATGGCTACGTCGAGGCGCGGATCCGACTGCCACAAGGCAGAGGCCTATGGCCCGCTTTCTGGATGATGCCCGAGGACCAGCAGCACGGATGGCCACTAGAAGGCGAGATTGACATTCTGGAGTGGACGGGTCATGAACCCCACCGCATCATCGGTGCCATCCACTTCGGAGATTTGCCTCCCGATAACGTGCACTACAGCGAGACATTGCGAGCGCCTGCCGTGTGGAGTGACAATTTCCATACTTACGGCGTCGAATGGTCTCGTGAGCGAATTGCATGGTATGTGAACAATCGGATTCACGGCGTCGCGACGCCCGCCGACATCGCGCCCTGGCCGTGGGTGTTCGATGAAAAACCGTTTTACCTCATCGTCAATATGGCCGTGGGCGGAACGCTCGGTGGCGAAGTGGTGCCACAGGATCTGCCCGCCACCGTCGAGTTTGACTGGATTCGTGTCTATCCAGAGGGTTGTCGCACCGGACTCTCGTTGCCATAGATTGTTCCAGGCATCAACACTGGGATAGCAGCATGCGCAAACTTTGCATGATGTGGGGCCAAGTGTTGATCATAGGTGCGTAACTGCGGACCAATGCGTAATTTAACAACAAAAAATGCGCCATTTATGAATATATGGCACTAAAAGCGTTGCTTTATTACATTAATGGCGACAGACTGACGACATGCATCCAGACGTTCATCGTGTGACTCAAGACATCGCCGCCCGCAGCCGACTGCTGAGGGATGAGTATCGGCGAGATATCGATGCGATGGCGTCCCAGCCCGTGCATCGCAGTCAGCTCAACTGCGGGAATCTGGCGCATGGTATGGCATCTTGTGCTGGAGATGACAAGTCCGTTATCAAGATGATGGATAGCGCCAACGTTGGCATCGTCACTGCCTACAATGACATGCTGTCCGCTCACGCGCCTTATGCCGACTACCCGCAGCAGATCAAGAGCGCGCTGAGAGCCATCGGGTGCACTGCGCAGGTGGCAGGTGGCGTGCCTGCGATGTGCGATGGTGTCACGCAAGGTCAACCCGGAATGGAGCTCAGCCTGTTCAGCCGCGATGTGATCGCCCAGGCAACCGCGGTTTCTCTGTCTCATCACATGTTCGATGCAGTGCTGATGCTAGGCATCTGCGACAAGATTGTGCCCGGGCTACTGATGGGCGCCCTGCAGTTTGGGCACCTGCCCACCTTGTTTGTGCCGGCGGGGCCCATGACGTCGGGCCTGTCAAATAAAGAGAAAGTGCGTGTCCGGCAGCTCTATGCCGAGGGCAAACTGGATCGCGCGGCCCTGTTGGAGGCGGAGATGGCCTCTTACCACGGCCAGGGCACCTGCACCTTCTACGGCACCGCGAACTCAAATCAAATGGTTCTCGAGGCGATGGGTCTGCAGCTACCGGGTAGTTCGTTTGTAAATCCCGATACGCCGTTGCGCGACGCACTGACGGTGGCTGCAGCAGAGCACGTGGCCATGATGGCGCGCACCACGCATCAACCACTGCCATTAGCTGAGGTGATAGACGAGAGAAGTTTTGTAAACGCGATTGTAGCGTTACTGGCATCGGGTGGATCGACGAATCTGTGTATCCACTTGGTGTCTATTGCACGCGCAGCAGGCCTAGTGATTACGTGGTCCGACTTCGATGCGCTTTCGAGAATCACGCCGCTGATGGCTAAGATCTACCCGAACGGCAGTGCTGACATCAATCATTTTCAGGCAGCGGGCGGGACCGGGTTACTCTTCGGTGACCTTATTAAGGCAGGGTTGATGCACGGCGATGCTGCTGTCTGCTTTGGCGGGACTCTCGAGGCAGCGTGTATTGAGCCTTTCCTCGAAGAGGGCGGCTTGCAGTGGCGGCCCGCAGCCAATCAGAGTCTGGACCCCGAAGTCATTCGACCGGCAGACAGTGCATTTCATCCGGAAGGCGGTATCCGTTTACTTGAGGGTAATCTGGGGCGGAGTCTCATCAAGACATCCGCGGTGGCGCCCGAACGACAGAGCATGACCGCGCCGGCGGTAGTGATCTCCGACCAGGAGGAACTGAAGGCGCTGTTTGAGCGGGGTGAGCTGGATCGGGATTGCGTCATCGTCGCCCGTTTTCAGGGTCCTGCGGCTAACGGGATGCCCGAGCTGCATCAATTGATGCCGATCCTCGGGGTCCTGCAGGATCGCGGCCACGCCGTAGCGCTGGTAACAGATGGCCGATTAAGTGGCGCATCGGGCAAAGTGCCTGCCGCGATTCATGTGACGCCGGAAGCGGCGAAAGGCGGCCCCATTGGCCGTATTCAAGATGGCGATGTCATCTCCCTCGACGTGGCGAGTGGTGAACTTGTTGTCAGCCTTGACGACCAAACACTGGGCGACAGACCGCATCCTGATACTCCCACAGCCAAAAATACGGTGGGCCGCGGCTTGTTTAAATTCAGTCGCGAGGTCGTGACCGATGCGGAGTCTGGTGGCTGTACATTATTTGAACCGCTGGTGATGGACGACCTTCCTCAGGCAGAATTCCCCCGCAATGTCGCCTACGAACACTGTGCCAGCTAGTCAGCACCCAAACCGGCGTCCACTTTATCTGTTGGCAGATATTGGCGGCACCAATGCTCGATTTGCTTTTGTCGAACCTGACAACCCGTTGCCGCAACCGATTGCCAATTATGCGGTCGAGGACTTTCCGTCCTTTGACGGAGTGCTGAATCAGCTAGAGGCGGATTGGCTTGCGCTTCAAAGTCAGAACGCAGTGCTCGAACGAGCGTGTTTAGCAGTGGCAGCGATCCCTGAGCAGCGAGAAATCAGTTTTACCAACAATGCGTGGCGCTTTACCGCCGCCAGCGTCGCAACGCATCTGGGCTGTGAGCACATCAGCATAATCAATGATTTTGCCGCAGTGGCTCGGGCACTTCCCGCGCTCACAGCTGATCATTTGGAGGCGATTGGGGGCGGCCAGGCGCGGCCCCAAAAACCCATGGTTGCCATCGGGCCCGGAACGGGAACCGGAGTCGCCTCAGTTGTGTTTGATCGGGCCGGGGCCCCCATTGTTTTGGCGGGTGAGGGTGGCCATGTTGATTTTGCGCCGATCACTGATATTGAAGCGAAGATCCTCAGTCGCCTGCGCGCACAATTTGGCCGTGTCTCAATTGAGCGCCTGCTTTGCGGGGCCGGCATCATGAATATTTATAGAGCGTTGTCAGAAATTCGTGATCTGCCTGTTACTCACCTCACGCCGGAGGCGGTTGGTGCCGCTGCGCAGCAGGGTGATGACAGTCTCGCGTCGGAGACAATGAACACATTTTTCTCAGTTCTGGGCTCCGCCGCAGGTAATTTGGCGCTTACCCTAGGTGCTCGGGGTGGCATTTACCTCGCTGGAGGTATCTCTCCACGTTACATCGATTTGCTGAGAAAGAGTGACTTTCGGGCGCGCTTCCTCGCCAAGGGCCGGTTTGCGGATTTTAACGGAGAGATCGCCACATTTGCGGTGACCCATCCAGACCCAGGCTTACTGGGCGCCGCGATGATTTGCCTGGAGGACAGTGGCGATGGACGCTAGAGCCGCGCTCTCTCAACTCGCTTGTCCCTTAATCCCAGTAGTCGTGATCGACACACTGAACGATGCCGTTCCGGTGGCAGAGGCGCTGCTGCGGGGTGGGATTTCTGCACTGGAAATTACATTGCGCACGCCGATCGCCTGCGAGGCGATTAATGCTATGAAGTCGGCCATGCCCGATGCGGTTATCGGTGCAGGCACGGTATCTTCTCGTGAGGCATATGATGCGGCGGTGCGGGCGGGTGCGGATTTCATCGTCTCCCCCGGTGCGACGGATCAGCTGTTCGGCGCAGCGGATGAGCACGGTATTCCATTTCTTCCAGGAGCGGTGACCGGATCGGAAGTGCTAAAGGCGACGGAGTATGGATACTCCACGTTGAAATTTTTCCCTGCCGAAGCGGTTGGGGGCGCCCCCGCATTGCGGGCACTCTCGGGACCTTTCCCGGAAATCAATTTTATGCCCACCGGCGGTTTGACACCGGACAACGTTGGGACCTACCTCCAGCTTAATAATGTCTGTGCCGTGGGCGGGTCGTGGCTGACGCCGCGGGAGCTAATCATGGACCAACAGTGGGAGAGCCTGTCTCAGTTAGCGGCTGACAGCGTCGCCAGAGTCACTCGGATTAGTAAAGGAGAGCCGGGGTGAGCGGTGTGGATTTAATTATTTTTGGCGCGACGGGCGATCTGTCGGCGCGGAAACTATTCCCAGCCTTGTTTCAGCTCGATGCGGCCGGATTATTGTCCGATGATCTGCGCATCATAGCGGTGGCCCGCCAGGAACAGACCACAGAAGGGTTTCATGAAGAGCTTCTGACTCGAATGGGCAGTGCAAAGCATCAGAGTATCAGTGACACAGCGTGGCAGAACTTCGTCCAGAGATTGTCTTACGTATCGGCTGATTTCTCGACGTCGGCAGCATTCAAAGGCCTGCAGACATCGCTGAGCGAGTCGCGCACCAGCCTTTTTTATCTCGCTACACCGCCTTCACTGTTTGCCACCATCTGCGAACAGTTAAGTGTAGATGGATGTCTGTCGGGCCCATGCCGCATCGTGCTTGAAAAACCCATTGGCGAGAGCCTCGATACCTCGCGTGATGTCAATGAAACACTCGCACGATTTTTCGAAGAGCAAGATATCTACCGCATCGATCACTACCTTGGCAAAGAGACGGTCCAGAACCTCTTGGTGCTGCGATTTGCTAACCGGTTTATCAACTCTCAGTGGGATCAAAGTTGCATCGACCACATTCAAATCACGGTTGCGGAAAAGGTGGGGATTGAGGGTCGTTGGGCTTATTACGATGGCGTGGGTCAATTGCGTGACATGGTGCAGAACCATCTCATGCAGCTCTTGTGTCTGGTGGCGATGGAGCCGCCGAATTCTCTTGAGGCAGAGAGTATCCGCGACGAGAAGGTCAAGATTGTCAAAGCACTGCGGCCGATTGATGCCTCGAGCGTGAAGGACCATGTGGTTCGGGGGCAATACAGTCAGGGCGTCATCGACAGTCAGTCCGTGCCGGGATACTCGGAGGAAGAGGGGTGTGAGACCCAAGGCAGTGACACTGAGACTTTTGTTGCGGTCAAAGCCTATGTCGATAACTGGCGATGGTCGGGGGTGCCCTTTTATCTGAGGACGGGCAAACGCATGCCCGACAAAGTCACCGAGATTATTATTCAGTACAAGGCATTGCCACATCATATTTTTGGAGAAGGAGAGTCGGCGGAGCCCAACCGGCTCATCATTCGTTTGCAGCCCAATGAAGGCATCGAGATGACCATGGTCTCGAAACGTCAAAGCCTGCGCGACAAGTTGTCACTGCAAACCCACACCTTGAATTTTGATTTTCGTGAGGACGGTGATATTGACCGGATCCCGGATGCATACGAGCGGCTATTTCTCGATGCCATCAATGGCGACCCATCGCTTTTTGTGGGTCGCGAGGAGATCGAGGAAAGCTGGCGTTGGTGCGATCAACTGATCAGTGCTTGTGAGCAGTGTGGTGTAACGGTAAACGCCTATCAGGCGGGAAGCTGGGGTCCCAGCAAATCGGAATTGCTCATAGACCGTGACGGCCGCAGCTGGAATGTCTGAGTGGCAGGCATTTGCGGACCGAGAGACCTTGGATCAGGCGCTCGCCGTTCGTGTCGTATCGAGTCTGCAACAGGGTATCGCCCAGCGCGGCGCGGCTCATCTCGTGGTGTCGGGCGGCAGTACGCCGGTAAATCTATTTTCGATCCTAGCGGATTCTGATGTCGATTGGAGCCGTGTCGTGGTGCTCTTGGCGGATGAACGTTGGGTGCCAGTCGACCATGAAGACAGCAATGAGCGGTTGGTCCGGGAAACATTGCTCACCGGAAAAGCGCATCAGGCCCAATTCGTGTCTCTCCTTCCGACGCCAGACAATGAAATCGCGAACATATCAGCGGTAGCCACTCTGCTCGGCACGTTACCTAAGTTTGATATGGTGCTCTTGGGCATGGGTGAGGATGCGCATACGGCATCCCTGTTTCCGTGTGCGGCAGCCCTGAGAGAAGGTCTGACAACGACTCAGGAAGCGCTGATTACCCGCCCTGATAATGCGCCACATCAGAGAGTGACGATGTCCAAGCAGCGATTGCAGGACACTGAGCAAGGCGTCATCCACATTGTGGGCGAGAATAAAAAAGCAGTGCTAGAACTGGCGATGAAAAGCGACGATGAGATGCGCTACCCGATCTCAGCATTTCTCGGTCCCGAGGGGTTCGATTGTTGGTGGGCGCCTTAGGGTAGAAGTTGTCTCACTTGTCATCGCTCGAGTGGCGGGCAAAAAGTGGCAGGCAAAAAAAGGGGGCAGTGCCCCCAAAGTACTCACTGTTAAGGGGATCGCTTAAGCAGCGACACCCAAATCCTGTTTCGCCAGAGTGGAGCCAATCGCCAAGCCTGTGTCCAGCATGCGATTCGAGAACCCCCACTCGTTGTCATACCAAGCCAATACTTTGACCAGCCTGTCCTGCACCCTTGTGTGATTGGCGTCGAAATTGCTGGAGTAGCTGTTGTGATTGAAATCGATTGACACCAATGGCTGTGTGTTGAAACCCAACACGCCACTGCCATCTGTCTCGGCGGCCCGCAGCATGATGGCGTTAATCTCGTCGACGGATGTACTGCGAGACGCGGTAAAGGTTAGGTCGACTAGGGAGACGTTCAGAGTCGGCACGCGGATGGCAAGCCCGTCCAGCTTTCCCTTGAGCTCGGGCATCACCAAGCCAATCGCGGCCGCTGCGCCGGTTTTGGTGGGAATCATGCTGTGTGCGGCGGCACGTGCCCGGTACGGGTCGCTATGCGCTACATCTGAAAGGCTCTGGTCGTTGGTATAGGCGTGGATGGTTGTCATCAGGCCCTGCTCAATACCGACAGATTCATGCAGAGGCTTGGCAATAGGTGCGAGGCAGTTAGTGGTGCACGAGGCGTTGGACACGATCACATCTAGCTCAGTCAGCTTATTGTGATTGACGCCGTATACCACGGTCGCATCCATATGCTTTCCAGGGGCAGATACTAGAACCCGTTTAGCGCCGGCGGTAAGGTGTTGTCGCGCCGCCTTGCGGTCGGTAAAGAGCCCGGTGCATTCGAAAACGATGTCCACTGAGAGTTCCGCCCACGGTACTCGTGCTGGGTCCGGCTCAGATAACAGGCGTATGTGGTCAGACCCGATCACCAAATCTTGTTGGTCTATCGAGACGGGCTGATTAAACCGGCCGTGGGTGGTGTCAAATTGTGTGAGATGCGCGTTCATCTGAGCGGAGCCGAGATCATTGATCGCAACAATCTGAATTTTTTCGCTCAGCTCAGGTCGTTCGTACAAGGCGCGCAATACATTGCGGCCTATCCGCCCGTATCCGTTAATTGCCACGTTGATCATCGCGTCAGTTCCCCTGTCAGTAAGATTCGCGGTGGCGGGCGCCACAACGACCCGCGCGACCTTCTCACCGCTTTCTTCAACGACTGTATGGTGTTGTTTTATTACATAAAGCACCACAAAAATGCGACAAAGCGGACTTTATTTGTGTTTTATTACATAACAACGGGTTAGACTCGCGGTTCTTCACGGCGATATCCCCCTAAAGCACGCAGCGGGCATGGGGTCGCTAATCGGGTGGAAAGGAGCCGGTAAGTCGTTTCAAGTGATGAATCAGGAACCGAACCTACTGTCAGAACTCAATGCGGCATTGCCGGATTTGAACAAATCTGAGACTAAAGTCGCCAACGCGATTCTGGAAGACCCAGAAGCGGCGACCCGTTCAAGCATTGCGGTGCTCGCAGCAGCGGCCAACGTGAGCGAGCCCAGCGTAAACCGTTTCTGTAAGCGTTTTGGTGCCGCGGGATTCCCGGATTTCAAGTTAAGACTTGCGAGGTCTCTTGTTTCAGGTGTGCGGTACATCAGCCGCGCCGTTGAAATGGGGGATGATATTGAGACTTACCCCCGGAAGCTCTTTGATAACACTATCACGGCTTTGATCCTTGCTCGGGACCAGCTGCCACTCGAAGCGATCGAACGCGCCGTCGACTATCTCGCACAGGCCAGACACATTTACTTTTTGGGTTTGGGTACATCGGCCGCTGTTGCAATGGATGCCGAGCACAAATTTTTTCGTTTCAAAGTGCCCGTGACGACCTGCACGGACCCCTTAATGCATCGCATGCTTGCAGCGGGCGGTGGGGTTGGCGATGTCTTTTTCTTCATCTCCCACACGGGACGCACCGAAATCTTGGTAGAAACTGCGCAACTGGCTCGCAAGACGGAGGCCACGGTGGTGTCGCTGACCGCGGAGGGGTCTCCGCTGGCGAAGGCTAGTCATCTCAGGATCGGGCTTAGCGTGGCAGAGAATACGGAGGAGTACCTCCCGATGACCTCGCGCATCGTGCAACTCGCGGTGTTGGATGTGTTGGCGACCGGTATGACGTTACGTCGGGGAGAGGGCATCTTGCCCCACCTGGCGCGCATTAAAGACAGCTTGAAGTCGACGCGCTTTCCCTCGGGGGATTGACGCGCGATTCCTTTTACAACCTGAGGAAAAAAGATGGTCGAGGCGGTAGACACCGCTCCGCTGCGCGCACACGTGCGTTTGCTGGGTGACATGTTGGGCAAAATTATCCGGGAGAATGCGGGAGAGGCGCTGTTCGACCGTGTTGAGCAGATACGCTTGAGCTCTAAAGCGGCGCAGGACAGTGACACTTGGGAGTCATTGGATCAGCTACTGGCATCTCTAGAGGAGCAGGAGTTCCTGATTATTGCGAGGGCATTCAGTCAGTTCCTGAATCTCGCGAACATCGCGGATCAACAACACACTACATCGGTTCATACTGAGGGCCATTTCTCAGCCAGCGCCACCCTTCAGAAAACCCTTCGGGTGCTGCAAACCAAAGCGAAAGATACCGATATTCAGGAGGCAATTGAAAAGCTGCACATCGATCTGGTGTTGACCGCGCACCCCACTGAAATCACTCGCAGGACATTAATCCACAAGCACCGTGCGCTGAGCGACTGCCTTGCGACGTTAGACGGTGCCGCGTTGACGGATATCTCTAGGCAGCAGACACAGCGCCGTATCGCTGAGTTGATCTCACAGATCTGGCACACCGAAGATTTCAGAACCGATCGTCCGACACCAGTAGATGAGGCGCGCTGGGGTTTTGCCGTGATCGAAAATTCCTTGTGGGACGCCGTCCCGGAGTTTCTCCGCCAGGTCGACCACGTCTGTGACACCTATTCCTTAGAGCTTCCATCATCCGATTGGTCACCGATCAAAATCTCCAGCTGGATTGGGGGGGATCGTGACGGCAATCCCAATGTCACCAGCGTTGTCACGCGAGAGGTACTGCTGTTGTCCCAGTGGCAGGCTTGTGAATTATTCAGTCATGACGTCGCGTTTTTGCATGAGGAGCTCTCCGCCACCACCGCCACTGATGAACTGAGAGCGCAGGTGCCCGACGCCCGGGAACCTTATCGGGCCGTCCTCAAACCGCTCCTGAATAAGCTTCGGGAGCAGCGGCAAAGACTAGAGCGCGCACTCAATCACGCAGCCATTGCGCCGGAACCCATGGCGCCGGGTGATTTACTCGAGCCGCTGCAAGCTTGCTTTGACAGTTTGACTGCGTGTGGCCTTGTAGAAATGGCTCGCGGCGCGCTCAGGGACACCCTGCGCCGTGCCCACTGTTTTGGGCCGTACCTGATCCAACTCGATATCCGTCAGGAAAGTGGCCGTCACCGATCGGTACTGACGGCGATCACACAGATGCTGGAAATCGGTGATTACAGCGCGTGGCCCGAGTCCCAGCGCGTGAATTGGCTACAGCATGAGTTAAGCAGTCCGAGACCTCTCATTCCGTGGGACAGCCCCTTCGATGCAGACGATCGCGAAGTCCTGGACACTTTTAAAGTGATCTCGACGACACCGCCTGAGGCATTGGGTGTTTATGTGATCTCGATGGCATCGACGCCATCAGATGTCCTGGCAGTGCAGTTACTTCTCAAGTCAACGCACTGCTCGGAGCGAATGCAGGTGGTCCCACTGTTTGAGACTTTGGCGGATTTGGACAATGCCGCGCCGGTGGTGAGTAGCTTGCTGGAAGATCCGGCCTATCGCGCCAGAATTGAAAAACAACTCATGGTAATGATCGGTTATTCCGACAGCGCAAAGGATGCCGGGATGTTGGCTGCGGGGTGGGCGCAATATCAAGCCCAAGAAGCGTTGGTAGAGACGTGTGCGCGACATGATGTGGCACTGACGTTGTTTCATGGTCGTGGCGGCACCATTGGGCGCGGCGGCGCGCCGGCACATCAAGCACTGCTCTCTCAGCCGCCTGGCACCTTGGCCCAAGGTCTGCGGGTGACAGAGCAAGGGGAAATGATTCGCACCAAATTGGGGATGACCTCGCTGGCGGTCAATACGCTGGGCCAGTATGCGAGTGCTATCTTGCAGGCCAACCTGTTGCCGCCACCTGAGCCCAGCGACAGCTGGCGTGCTCTGATGCATCAGCTTGCGACACAATCCTGCGGCGTCTACCGACGCTGGGTTCGTGAGGACGCGCAGTTTGTGCCCTTTTTCAGACAGGCGACGCCCGAGCAGGAGCTGGCCGCTTTGCCCTTGGGTTCACGACCGGCGCGCCGTAAATCAGATGGTGGGATAGAGAGTTTGCGGGCTATTCCCTGGATTTTTGCGTGGATGCAAAACCGTCTGATGTTGCCGGCATGGTTGGGAGCCGGGGAGGCGTTGCAGGTTGTTTTGGATGAAGGAAAGCTGGAGCTTCTGCAGGATATGGTTCAGGAGTGGCCATTTTTTCGTGCGCGGTTGTCGATGCTTGAGATGGTGTTTGCGAAGTCAGATCACACGCTTTCTGCACATTATGACCAGTTGCTTGTGGAGCCCGAGTTAGCGCCGGTTGGCGAGCGGCTCCGGAGCCAGCTACAGCAGGATATTCAAACCCTTTTGATGATTATCGGTAACACTGAGTTGCTTGCTCACGATGTCTGGGCGCAGCAGTCGATTGGTTTGCGCAACATCTACACGGCCCCGCTCAATCTGTTACAGGCCGAGCTTCTACGCCGAGTGCGCGCCGAG
>Ga0233450_10001296_pt1 | contig 26573 bp, 45 predicted proteins | sample 011ome_30_FD_189956 | JGI IMG/M metagenome (GOLD analysis project Ga0233450, IMG submission 189956) | Coastal salt marsh microbial communities from the Groves Creek Marsh, Skidaway Island, Georgia - 011501CT (spades assembly) | ecosystem: Environmental > Aquatic > Marine > Intertidal zone >... | reverse complement strand
GTAAAACAGATTGGTTCTGGGTAGTAGACAGAGAGTTTCAATTTAACGGAAAACTATTATATGTACCTGCTATACACGAAAGAGATTATATACATGTATTTAAAATACCGGGACATTTAGATGAACGTTATCCTGCAGATTATACTGATGCTTGGGATAATCGTTGTGGTGGCGTAAGACTTGTACATAAAGAATTTGATATGACTAAACATAAATATCAACCTAATGTAGTACCTGTAAGATATGATATTTTTTATGTTGATAATCCTTCTGATTTTAGTATGTCTATAAAGAAAAGCAGAACTAAAATGTGCTGGGTAATAGACAGTGAACACTCTATAAACAATGTATTCAAATATGTACCCACAAAAGATGAGCAAAAATATCTTTTAAACTTTAAAATTACAGATCAACTACAGCATAAGTATCCTGAAAAAGAGGGAGGAATATATCTAGTACCTAAAACTTTTAATATTAATACATCTACAAAATATAAAGGTTCTTTAAGTGTACATAAAAAAGAATATCCTATATTATTTGTAGATGATGTAGAAGATTATAGTTTAGTTACAGAAGATTGTTGGTTAATAGACAAAGAATATCAAATAGATGATGATATAGATTGGTCTCCTAGTACGTTTGAGATGAGAAACGTTCATACATTCCACGTGCCTGATCAACTTAAACATAAGTACCCACAAGAGATAGGCGGAGTAAGATGGGTACCGTTAGAAAGAAATAAGGACATAGTAATACATAAAGATTTACCTGTAAAACCTAAACGTTACCCAATTAATTTTGTTTTAGATCCTAACGATTATACACAGGCAAAAGGTGAATGTTGGCTTATAGATAAAGAATATCAAATAGATCAAGATATAGAATGGTTACCAAGTAATTTTGAGAAAAGTTTTATACACACATTTCATGTAGAGGGACAATTAGATCATAAGTATCCAGAAGAAATGGGAGGCGTACGTTGGATTCCTTTAAATTGGGAAGAAGCAGAAACTAAAATTCATACAGAATCTCCCTTTACAAAACCTGTATTTGAAAAATATACTAGTGAGGAAGAAGGTAGAGAACTTACTACTAAAGACTGGTTTTGGGTAGTAGAAGACGGCGTAGATGTATTACCAGACTTTGATTTTACTTATGTGCCTACTGTATGGGATAAGGGCAAGAAACATGTTTGGCAAAAACTTAATCCTATTACCGGCAGACAATATGATTACGGCGGTGTTAGTTTATGTCCTAAAGAACCTCAAACAAAAGGTAGACCTAAATATATTAGAGAGCCTGCTTGTACGCAAAAGGAATATCCAGTATACATACTTACAGCAGAGGACTATAAAGACGGCTTACAGACGACCTATGAGCGTCTAGCAGGGCAAACTACAAGTAATATGTATTGGATTGTAGATGCTTATACACAAATAGCAGAAGATTTTAAGTTTGATTATTACCCAACACAATGGGATTTGAAAAATGTACATGTATTTTTAAATGAAGATAATGAATATCGTAATGTAAAACTAGTACCAAAAAATACATTTTTAGATAAAGAATATACAGATAAAGAAATAGCAAATAATACTTATGATAATCTTAAGGAAATAAATACTATAGCAAGCCTTAGACCTAAATGGCCTGTAGTATACTTGGAAAGTTTAGAAAAGAAAGAGTTTACAAACGCGATAAAAGATATAGTAACACCTTTTGTTTGGACTGTAGACCCAGATGTTAAAGTAGACGAAACCCTTTTAGACAAAGGATTTATGCCTGAAATTACAGACATGAACAAAATACACACATGGCAAAAATTTAATAGAATAACAGATAAAGTTCATGCCTATGGTGGTTTGAGATTGTGGCCTACATCTATGAATTTTGATTCTATAAAATCTGATGATTTAAAATTAAACAGATTTAAAAATCTACAATATGTAAAAGATAAAGGAAGTTATTCTAAACTTACTGATGTTATATTCCTCAGTTATAAAGAATCTTTCGCACAACAAAATTTTGATAAACTAGAAAAACATTTACATTCCATAAACGAGGATATTAATCTTATATGGATTAGAGATGTAAAAGGAATCTTTGAAGCACATAAACAAGCATCACAAAGAGCAACAAGTAAAATGTTTTGGGTAGTAGATGCTGATGCTGAAATAAAAGAAGATTTTAATTTTAATTATATACCAGATGTATATGATGAAGATGTAGTCCATGTTTGGGGAAGTGAAAATCCTATAAACAATTTGGAATACGGATATGGAGGAGTAAAACTATTTCCTACAAAACTAGTACGTGATGCTACAAGTTGGGGACTAGATTTTACTACAGGATTAAGTAGTAGATTTAAATCTATGCCAGAAGTTAGTTGTATAACTAGATTTAATACAGATGCTTTTAGTACTTGGAGGAGTGCTTTTAGAGAATGTGTTAAGTTGACTCTGAATGATGATGAAGAAAGTAAGCAACGATTAGAAGCATGGATGAACACTAAGGGGAACGCCGATTTTACAGAAGAGGCAAAACAAGGAGCACTAGAGGGGAACACTTTTGCAAAAGAAAATAAAAATAATCTAGCAGAACTAGATAATATAAATGATTATAAATGGTTAGAGAATAAATGGAAACAATTAAATTAAATAATTGGAAAGAAGTAACTGAATATATAGACAAAGGCTTCTGGCAACCTACACCTAGTTATTTTGAACATATAGTTCAACATACAAGTTACTATCCTGCTCATGCATTTAGTAAGGGACAATTGGCTAGTAAGAGTTGGTTATTAGGGGAATTAAATCATACATATCCTAAAGTTCCAAAGCCAACTATAGCAATTTTAGGAAGTTGGATTGGTGCACTAGTAGAACCTTTACACAAATATATTCCTATAGAAAGAATTTATGGCATTGATTCTGATGCAGAAGCAATAGAAAAATCTGAGAAACTTAATCAACCTTTTGTACAGGACAGTTGGAAGTATAAAGGCGTAGTAGCAGATGTTGATATGCTTGATTGTAGTAATATGGAATTTGAGACAGGCGGTGAATTAATTGCAGTAAAACCAGATTGGATAATTAATACTAGTTGTGAACATATGAGTACAGGATGGTTTGATACAGTTGATAGTGATCAATTAATTGTAATGCAAACAAATAATTCTACAGAATTTGACGGTCATATAAATCCATGTTATACTGCAGAAGATATGCAGGATAAGTATCCTTTATCCCAAATTCATTATGTAGGAGCAATGGAGACTCCTGCTTACACAAGATATATGCAAATAGGTTATAAATGATAGTAATTAATTTTTTTGGAGGCCCTAATTCAGGAAAGTCAACACAGGCGGCAGGACTTTTTCATAAAATGAAAGTAGAAGGTTGTAGTGTTGAGCATGTAAACGAATATGCAAAGATGTGTGTTTGGGAAGAAAGAATAGAATTATTAGAAGATCAACTTTATATAATGGCAAAACAAAATCGTAGAGTAAAAAGATTGGAAGGTAAAGTTGGATTTTGTGTTACAGATTCTCCCATATTATTAAGTTCAATATATAGAACAGCATACGGAGAACCACACTATAGTGATCTTATAGATAAACTGTCACACGAGTGTTACAACGGATACCATAATATTAATTTTATGTGTAAAAGAGAAAATCAAGGATATACAAGAAATCAAAGATCTTTAGATTATGAAAATGCATTAAAAATAGACGAGTCTATATATAAAATGTTTAGAGATTATAAGATACCTTTTTATCATTTAGATGTAAATAAAGATAGTGTAGATGTTGCATATAAATATGTAATGAAACGCATGGAAAAAGGCAATTTATGAAGTTAGCAGTATGTGGTTGTAGTTGGAGTAGTCGAGATCCTAATTATCCTGATACAGAGTTTGGATATTTTGTATCAAAAGACTTAGGCTGGGACTACAAAAACTATGGACGTGTAGGTTGCGATAATTTCAGTATAAGACTGCAAGTTGATCAAGCAATAAAAGAAAACGCAGACTTTGTAATTATTAATTGGACTACTGCTTGTAGATTTAGTTGGAATCATAGTGGTAAAGCATACGACCCTAAAAAAGGAATAAAACATTTAGACTATGATGTAGATCAATATATGACAAATGAAAGTTCACACCCCACATATCCAGACAATGATCCTGTGATTATAAGTCAAAGTCTTACAGGTATGATAAACACACAGGATATAGACATGTCATATGAAGAACTATGTGGTTGGTGGGATAATTTAGAAACAAGTATGTCTAAAAAACAATATGAAGTTTTTAGAGAATACTTTATTCACATGTATGATGACGATTTAGAAGCACATAAACAGTATTACATAATGCAAAGTGCTGTTAAGGCCTTACAAGACGCTCATATACCCTTTATATTTGCACCAAATACCTTTGGCTTTAAACAAACAATGATGGAATATAAAGGTTTATCTGATGAAGAAGCTCAAAGAATGTATAAAAATTGGGACTTTGTGCCTGAAGAAATGTTTGAACCTAAAGGTATAGCAGATGCCTTGCAATGGGACTTTGAGCAAATGGAAGACCCTATTAACTATCCTACACATAATCATTTACATCATTTAAGTGCATGGGCACAAGAGAGATGGGCGAATGAAATCGCCCTTCCTCGTATTAAAAATATTTTAAAAGTTTAAATTAAGACTTAGTGTAGCAGATTCGTATCCGTCACTGTTTGTTATCGCTAAATTTACACTTGCTGTATCAACTAAAAATCCAATATTAAAACTTGTAAAGGTGTATTCCTCATCGTAATATGAATTGTAAGTGCTGGTGTGAGCACCACCTTGTGAAAAGGCCATATAAGCAGAAACTTCATCAGCATAGTCTATATGCTCTATATCAAATCCTACATAAGCATTTAGTCCACCAATATTAAAATACTTTTTATATTCTAATGTACTAATTAAATTTGTAGTAGAAAAATCTTGAGAGTCATATGTAAGTTCTAATGCATCACCGTAATCTGTAAATCCATCTACCTTAGTTTCGTTTTGTCTTATACCAAAACTTGCATTAAAATCTTTCCAACTCCAACGATATGATATTTCTAATCCTAAAGTTTTTGCTTCTACATCTGAAAAACCTGTACCATAACTAACTGTATTAGTTTTATTTTCAAACGTTGTTGAATTATATCCTATACCTATGTAAAAACTATTTTGAACAGTATATGCAATAAAACTTTCTGTATCATAATTAAAAATAGCATTTGAATCTTTTGACACACCCTGGCCGTCACTATATCCTAATCCAAAATTATCTAAATATCCAAATATTCCTTTCTCTATATTATCCTCACCTTCGTGATAAAATATTTTGAGATTATTTTCGTTAAATCTACTAACATAGAATGCTCCACCATAGTTTTTATTTGCTATGTTGCCCAAATCTCTATATGCATTTGGCTTAGTAAATAAATCTATATACATTAGTTCTGCATTTGCAGGTGGGTCTAATACTTGATAATAATCAGTGTACATTGTATCCTCATCAACTTGTACACTTACAGAACCTATAAAGTCATACCAATACTTGCCGTCTATTTCTACAGGCCAAAGCACACCACCGTCGCCATCGTCATACATAGGAAAATCATCGTATAAACTAAATTCACCGCCTTGATTAAGTAAAACGTAACTTCTACCATTAGTAGAAACAATATCTAAATCACCGTCATGATCAAAGTCTAATATATGTAAAAGTCCGCCACCGTTCCACCAATCTGTGCCTGAACCTTGCTCATATTTGGAATAACTAGGATTAAATTCAGTAGTAACATCAGAAAAACTTCCGTCACCGTTATTCAAAAAGAACTGTATTACAGCACCTTGATAGTATGGATCGTGTCTAGTCGTAGATAAAACAATATCTGTAAATCCATCTCCGTTAAAGTCAAACGAATCCATATCTACGCCTATACCGTTTGCCCCATACCAGTTCTCAGGCAAATTTATAGGGTCTGTGCGCCAATCGTTTGAGCCATTATTTAAGTAAACATTACCTGCACTATTGTTTAACCAACCGTAACCTGACGCCAATCCTGGACTTTCCCAACCTACAGCAACATCTCCCCAACCGTCATTATTAAAATCATCTATAGTAGTTGAAGTAGCCCATATTATGGTACCATTTTCATAGTTCCAATCAGGTGTATTAAAGTTATGATTAGCGGTAAAGTATCCTGTACCATCATTGATTAACATAGTCCAAGGTACTTGCTGGTTACAGCCTGAACAGTTATCAATTGACCCATCTAATCTATATCCTTGTTTAGTTGATTGATTAATTGGTAAAAATATATCTAAATCCCCATCTCCATCTACATCACCGTCATCTACTCTATGAGAAAATATTGGGCCTATATGTTCTGTAAAAAATATATCTGGTAAATTACTGTGACTTTTATTTTTTATAATACCATTATCACTAAGATACAACATACTTACAGAGAAGAAGTCAGTCATACCATCTCCGTTAAAATCCGCGATTAGGGGGAAATTATTACCTTGTGCATATCCACAACTATCATATGGATTTGTTTTATTATTCTGTGGACCTCCTCCCCATATACACGGAAACTCTCCTCCCTCAAATAATTCTGGTGCCAATCTATAATGCCCATTACCGTCATTAATAAATGCCATTAATAATCCTTCTGGCACCCAATCTAAAGCACCATCAGTGTATCCAACATAATACATGTCTACATGTTCATCACCATTAAGATCTGCTTCAAACCAATATCCTCCATTTGCAAATGGGCCTGGTTGTGTAGACTCTGCACCCTCATCACTTCCATTATGTTTACCGTCTATGGTAATACGAAGAAAACCATAATCTGCAAATTTAAATTTTTCTGTAGGTGCTGGTAAACCAGATGTTGTAAACGGAGACATGCCATAAGTAACACTTACATCACCATAAATATCGTTATAAGAACGATTAAATTCATCAAATACTATTCTTTCGTCAGTAGGTTGTGTTGATGTACTTGGTGGTGTGGTTGATGTTGTTTCTATACTAAGACCAGCACTACCGCCGCCACTAGCACAGGCACCTAAAAATAATACTAAAACAATACTAAGTGTTTTCTTTAACATGTTTACAATTCCCTCTATAAGTAAATCCTGGACAACTACATTTACCATCTTCTATAGTATATGTATTGCCGTTTGAACCTTTGACTATAATAACATCCTTGTTTAACACTTCAGGACGTTCGCCTATTTTTTTAAACTTGCGTCTTGCTTTGCTGAATTGTTTTATTGGATTTTTGAATACTTTATCATTGTGCTGAACAAGTTGCCCTGCACTATTAATATGATAAACACCATTTGCAACTGGGTACTTACCCCAATCTGTAACTTCTTGCAATATTTCTATCATTATGCCGCCTCCACTTCAGTTTTTAGTTGAGGATCTTTCTGATCAAACCAACCATTTTTAGTTTTATACTGACACTGATAGTCATTCCTAGTACCACCCTCACCAGGTATCCATTGTTCTGCTCTGCTGATAATAGCAGAGTTCCAATAGGATTCATCGCCTGGGGTGTGATGGGTACGACATTTCCACTGTTTGTCCTCATAATAGAACTGAACAGGAATCTCCCAACTCTCACAAATTGGGCCTTTACCGTCGCCATTTTTACCAAGATCACGTATCTCCCAGTCGATGATATACTCTTCAAAAGCCTCGTTCTTGCTTTCTATAAGTTTGGTTAATGTAGGAATGCCATTAGCAACAATGCTGTTGACATTGGCTTCAGTTAAGTCAGTAACAAAATAAGTGCTACCACCCTTAAACTTCCAATGTGCTTCGTCAACACCGTGTTTATACCCTCTATCATGAGCCGCATAGTTCTCACGGTTTTGTGTTTGAATTACTAAAGTTTGCATATTTACTCCTACCTAAATATTTAATATACATATAGTATAGCAAATTTTAGAGATATGTCAACCTTTTTATTCGTCTTTTGGGAATATATTATCTATGAATGTGGACGATTCTAGGAGCATTTTGTCTTGTAAAGACTGTAAATCTAGATATATTTCTATAGTGTTTACATGCTCCTTTAATCTGAATCGTTTGTAGAATGAAGCAAGATCTTGTAAATCTAAGGGAGTTATTAAGTTACTAAGATCAAGTTCTATTTTTTCATCTTCTGCTGTAGTAATTTTTATTGAGAAGATGTATTCAGAAGGTACTTCTACAGGAAATTGTTCTGGCATGAACTCCTGTAAAGTTTTACCTTCCTGTGTCTTTTTTCCTAAGAGCAATATTTTAGTGCTCTTATAAGACATTAGTCTTGTTTTTTAGGTCTACCTGGGCCTTTTTTAGGCTCTAGGCTTGGATCTAATGCGTATGCTTCTTTTCTTTTTATATCTGCTTCTAATAGCATTTGTTTAGAATCTCTTTCTAAGAGTTCTGCTTCATACATTAGAGTTTTAGCAAATTCAGGTGATGCACTATCAAGTGGATCACTTACAGATTCCGGTGTAACATTTGAAACTTCTGTATTTAAAGGTGGGTTAGTACCTTCAGCAAGTTTTCTGATCTCTTTATTAACATCTTCTAAAGGAACAAATTGTCCTGGAGTAGGTGTTAAGTTAACCATATTTACTGCCATTTTAGTAAGTTTCTTACCAAAATGTAATTCATTAAGCATATTAGAACCATCTGTAAATTGTCTTCTTGCTAACACTTCTGATATATCGTTGCTTTCTTGTGCTTCTAAACTAGAAACAACACTCATTAAATCATCATGCTTTTGATCGTCTAAAGAACCAGTTTCAACAATTAAACAATTTTCTGGCTCGTTTGGAACTTCTCTGAAGACCACTACACAAGGTTTATCGCCTACTGAGCCCACATGTTTCATTACATCTGCCATATTATTCTCCTTCTGCAGGAGCCTCTGCCTCTGCTTCACCTTCATTGGCTTCTGCATTTTCGGCCGCTTCTGCTTGTCTATCAGCAACATATTGTAAGAATACGGTTAATTTATCAAATACTGCTCCTACTTGCGTAAGTTCGTTTCCTCTAAATGCACCTCTTTGTGATGCTAAATCAACGATTTGTGCAAGTACTTGTAAGTCTTGTAAACCGATACTCTCAGGTGCGTCGCTATCACCTTCTAAGTTGACATCTGCGCCTTCCGGTGCTTCAACAACTTCTTCGTTTTTAATTTCTTTGTCTGACATTGAAATAACTCCTTTTTAATTTATATATGTATTTAACCTATTTAAAACATATGGTTGTAAAAAAATGGTTTATTTTGTGTAGATTACATCTACCCAATCTGTTCTACCATTTAATGGGTTTTTGCTGATATAAGATATATCGTATAACTTAAATCCAGCAGGTTTTAAATACTGTTCTATATCGTAAAAACTTAAATTTCTAGTATATAAGTCATAAAAGTTAAGTTCTGTCAATACAACAGAAGTTTTTTCAAGTGTATCTTCTGCACCTTTTAATATTTTTGCTTCACTACATTGTGTATCTAATTTTAGTATATCTATTTTAGGTATATCCCAATAACCTACAAAGGTATCTAGTTTATGTTGTTTTACTGTGATTTCCTTATTAGCATTTTTCATAAAATCGCCTTCTTTAAGACCTGCTAAATCAGGTTCATTAATAGCAATACTATCTTTACTGTTAGGATTTAATTGATACACACCACTTAACATTGGTTGTATCTCATGATAATAAAACTTTACATTTTCAAAATCTTTATCACCAAATGCAAAATTATGACAACTTACTTCTTCATATTTAAGACTGTTTTTTAATAATACATCATAGAATTCTTTAATAGGTTCAAAACAATGCACAATAGATTCAGGCCAAATCTGTTTAAAAGTTTTAAGTGTTTGCCCTACATTAGCACCAACATCAAAAATAACAGGTTCTTCATTGTTTATTAGAGAAGATAAAACAGAATCTCTATCAAATCTTTTGATATAATCCTGTGTTCGTTGTTCACTACTTTTGTATTTCATTTAAACCGTATGTAATATTATAAAAATGAACAAAATTTTCCATATCTAAGGCATTCTCAAAATATATTTCATATTTTAACCAACCATAAATATTTTCTGAAATATAATAAACTAAATGTGTTGGGACTTCTTCTAAATATTCTATAATATCAGATTTAGTAGTATCTTCGTTTTGATTTTTATCTATATCACATTTAATTTTGTTACGAAGCATAGTGACATAAAGATCGTTTCCATGTAAATTTGCCCAGTCAGTATCGTTTAAAAGTAATGTTCTTTTAATCATCGTCTCTCTCGTAAGGTACGGTTATACCGAAAGGTGCTTCTGGTTTTCTACCACCATAGCCACCACCATGTACAATAAACAAAGTATCACAGTAAGTTTCGTCTCCCCAACTACCCCAAGGGTAACCATCTGTAAACATAACAAACTTCTTAGGACATATACCTTGCTCTTTCATGTAATCAAAACATACATCAAATTCAGTACCGCCGCCTCCTTGGCATTCGTACTCTAAGAATTCATCCATATTGTATGATGTAAATTCTTTTGGATTGTGTACTTCTGTATCAAAACAGAATAAATGTATTTTAAAGTCTGTGTATTGATCCATAACACCTTTTGTTTCACTAAGTATATCCATCAACATTTCATCGCTCATAGATCCTGACGTATCAATTGCCAATGCAATATCAATAGTTGTTTCTCTATCCATTCCTGGTAAGTAGAAACCCTCATTTAGCCCTTTTCTACTTGGTGTTTGATATGTGTAGTCACTTCTCATAATTGACTGTATTTGCATAGCCAATAGTTCACGCCAATCAAGTTGTGGATTAAGAAGTTTGTCTAACATTCTCTTAACACCACTAGGTAAGTTACCAGCACCTGCCGCCTTTGCAGATTGCATTACTGCATTCTGGAACTCTTGTTTAATTTGTTCTTTTTCTTCAGCAGTATATTTTGCTGGACCATCTTTACCTTCTGAATCTTCGTCTGTATTTCCACTTGGGCCTTTACCTGAACCTTCATCATCTCCTTCTGCACGTTCTATATGTATATCAAGTGTGGTTTCTTGTGGTATTTGACCATTCTTTTCCATCTCATCAAAAAGTTCGTCATATATTTCCTCAGAAATTTTACCTCTGTATTTCCAATCATGACATATTTGTACTAGTTTAATTTCTTCACCTATATTTGCATCTATTAAGTCAGCATTTATAACATAGTCGTTTGCAATATTCCAAAGCACAGGGTGTCTGTCGCCCCTTCTATCTACATCCATATGATCATATACACAATGTAGTACTTCGTGACCTACTAGAAAAATAACTTCTGCATCACTTAAAGCGGCAATAAAGTTACGATTGTAGTAAAAATATTTGCCGTCTGTGGCGGCCGTAGGACACCAATCAGTAGCATCTTTGAATCTAAGTCTAGTAGCCAAGTTACCAAAGAAAGGTGCAGATATAAGCATTTCTATTCTTGCTTTTATAAGTCTATCTTCTATCTCTGCTTGGGTCAAAGTAGTTTCAGGTATTTCTTTAGATAGTTTAGGTGCTCTATCTGAGGCATTACCTTTGGATTTTGTTTTTGCTTCTATTGTGTCTGTCATATTGTTACTCCTAACTATACATATATTATAACAAAAAGTTGTTATATGTCAAGTAAATTATATTGTTTTTATCAAAAAAATCCCCCAGTTGCCTGGGGGATCACCTTGTGCATTCTTAGGTAGGGAGTAACATAGGTAGGTGCACAAGGGTTTTAAAAAGTTGCCTCCTACTAGGCAATATACTTTGTATATCTATCTGAGAAAGTTTTATGTAAGTCTTTGTCGAGATCAGTTCTTACATTAAATCTAATCTGATAGTCCTTCATTATTGTTTTGAACAAGAACACTACCATTTCTGGTTCAAAGTTATCATAAGCAAATCTTACAGTATTATTAAGTCCTTTTCTAAACTTGTCATCAATACCGTTATCCTTAAAGATATCATTAAGTTCGTATGCTAGTCCTACAACTAAACTATACTTTGCTGATATCTCTTTAGACAGTTTGCTATCTAAAGTCTTAACGTCACCGTTAAGTATTTGATCTGGATTAGGTAGTTTACTAGCAATCTTTCTATGTTCCACAAACTTAATTGCCATACCCTCGCCAATAGCACCAGCAATTTCTGCCTTTTGTTCAAAGGCTCCTGCTGAATCAAAACTATCAACACTCAAAATCTCACTTACAAAAGTCCAACTTCTTGGAGTTGCAAATGATTGTGAACTACTTTTTGCATCAAAGTCAAAAAGATCACCTTTAGAGAAACTTAAATAACCTATTACATCTGGATGTATGTTATTGTTAATTGCCCATTTTTGCCAATCATCAAAGTTTACTTCCATATTAATATGTCTAAATCTGTTAGCCAACGGTGCTGGCATTCTGTATGTAACACCTCTGTCTGTTTCTCTGTTACCTGCGGCAACAATTTTGACATTTTTAGGTAGTTTATACTGTCCTATTCTTCTATTAAGAACTAACTGATAAGCCGCCGCCTGTACACTTGGAGGTGCAGAGTTAAGTTCATCTAAGAACAATACCACAGTATCATATTCCGAAGCAAATTCTTCACTTGGTAGATCACTTGGAGGAGACCATTCCATTGTATTTGTTTCTGGATTTCTAAAAGGATATCCTCTAAGATCAGTTGGTTCAAGTAATGCAAGTCTCAAATCAATTGTTACTGCATTTCCTAATTCGCCACTTTGGACGATGCCTTCCACTAATTCAGACTTACCAATACCAGGTGCTCCCCAGATAAAAATTGGTCTGTCTACTTTTAGTGACCTCAGTAGAATAGGTTCTACTGTTGTGGGTTTTACGTTTAATGTTTCCATATTATGTTACTCCTAACAATTTTTAATATACTCTTAGTATAGCAAAAAAATGATATATGTCAACCTTTTTTTTAAATCTTTTTTTTAAGAATAAAAAAGGGCACCTAGGTGCCCTTTATATTAGGAAATACTTCTTATGAAGTAACAGTTCCAGTAGCCATTGCTCTGTAACCAGCGGCAATAACTGCTCTTGAAGGAGTACCAAGTCTGTAAACATTTCTTGATCTTCCTTTAGTATCAGTAACAGTATTCAAGTAGATTGGAAATCCTTTAAAACGTAGTGATTGAATCACTGCTTGTGGGTTTCCAGCACCGAATTGTGCTCTGATTTGAGCTGAACTTAAAGTTCTGCCATTTTGAAGTGCTGTTAGCACTTTCATTTCTTTAGTTGTTGATGTAGTCATATGACCTCCTATTTTCTTCAACTTTAAACAAATTGTAAGTTAACCTTACAATATAAACTATTATACATGAAATTGAAAATATGTCAACCTTTATTTAATTTGAATAAATGCATTAATATCAGAACCATTCAACTTATACCATGCTGAATCCTCTTGGCTATAAAGAACCATTTTCTTTTTAGTAAAGTAATATGGCCATTCCATAGTTTCATCTAATACTAGATACATCTTAGGAGTAGGGTTTATATTGTGATTATATTCGTAATGATCGAAATGCTGTTTAAGTAGTTCATTGCCTAAATACGTTAGTCTGAGCCCCATAGGACCCTTCTGTTTGGATATTCTGTAGTTATTAAAGATCTTATACCCTAATTGTTCTCTTGTAAACCCTTTAAATTGTCTATAAAATCTAGAATCTTTAGTAAACCCTGGACGCCTTGAACTACTTGGTAATAAACCTTCTTTAATAATTTGATTGAGACTATCTATTATTTTATATTGTAGAGGAATATCACTTGATGTCATCTTCAGTTATAACGTCGCCTTGTGTAAGTTTTACGACTTGGAAATTATCTGTACTAAAAATTTTATTTAATCTTTCTGCAAGATTAAAGGCATGTCCTGGATTACTAAAAGAAACTTTTTTGTATTTAGGTCCAGGATAAGAAACAAGTGTATGTAAAACTCTAAGATTTATAGGTTTACCGTCAAAGAATACACTATAAATAGCATCAGCACTTAATACTTGTTCTGATTTATAGGTGCTTTTATTAATATGTTCTAATAAAATTGTAGGTTTGGGTCTGCTCATATATGTATTCTCCTATACATATATTTATCATTTTTTGAATTAAAACAGTTGTTTATTTGCTTGGGAAACCTGCTTCAATAAAAGCACCAATTGTTTCCATATCTTGGTCACTGAGCATTCCTGCCTGTGCCCACATAGTGCTACTCATTGCACCAACTTGTTCTTTGTTTTTGTATTGTACAAGTCTTTGAACAATGTATGCTTTGTCTTTGCCTTGTAAACTTGGGAAAGGTCCCATACCGCCACCATCTTGTCCGTGACAAGCGGCACAACCAGCCCATAATGATCTGATACTGCTGAACTCATCTGCGTTAGCAAGTTCTTTTTTACGTTGTTCTATTTCAACAACTGTACCGTTAAGTGCTACATACTCTTCGTAGCATTCTCCTGTACACGACCCCTGACTTGAATATCCTGTGTATTCTAAATCTGGGTATATCTTAAATCCAAAGAACAATGCTATTGCCATTGTTCCTAATAATGCCATTCCTAATTCTTTCATTACTTACTTGCTTCTACTAAGGCTTTGTATTCAGTAAAGCCACCGATTTTCTCACCGTCAACAATAATTTGTGGGAACGTTCTAGCACCTGGAAAAGTCTCCATAAGTGTTTCTCTGTCAAAATCCTCATCAAGCATTTTGTATGTTAGTTCGTGCCCTTCTCTCTCAGCCAATGCTTTTGCTTGTACACAAAATGGACATGCCGGCTTACTATATATTTCTACTTTCATGCTGTTATTTATAATTCCTTTATAATGTTACGTTTAATTTACTGGTAATTAGATCCATTTTGCTTTCAAAACTAATTACTAGTGTTTGTTTCTCATACCAATTATCGCTATGATAATTCATATCCTTATGTGGTAAAAAATGCCAACCAAATTTCTTTTCACAGATATCAAGCATAAGTTCTTTTGCACTCATAGGCAACCCATATACATTTGTAATCCATTGATATTTATAAATTTTGTTGTATCCGTCTCCGTCAATAGACTTTTTAGAATTTTCCACCATCTAATTCAACCTTTTCAACTGCGTCTTTATTAGATGAAAAATTATTATCTTCTAAAATATTAAGAAGCCACTTTGCATTTACTACAACATCTTGCTGATCTTTTTCTATTATATTTTTTAAATGTAATTTAAGTTTTTCAATATCAGTCATTGATTCTTTTTTCTTTATTTAATTTACTGTTTGCTTGTCTACATTCTATTTCAGTTTTAAATGGACCTGCATAACCATAGTTTACTAATGTGGAATACTTAGGACCGTGACTGTGTTTCCAACCTTTTTCAAAATTTATACAATACCAACCTGCCGCATAGTAAACATTACTGTCTGCTGTTTTTGTATATAAAGGAACGTTCTCATCATAATCAGGATGATTAATATCTAAAGGATAAGGTGTTTCATAATCTATTAAATGTCCTTTTATATAAAATGCATCTTCTTTTACAGGTGAAACTTTAGTTTGTTCTTCAAATATAGATGTATTTCCAAAATGTTGTCCTACATCTGCTTCATCTTCAAATTTTAATATAGACTTACCATTTAAATAAAAGTAATGATCCTGAATATCTTTATTAAGGATACCTAGTTTTCTAGGTCCTTGTCTTACTAGCCATGCTACATCAGATACCTGCTGTAAATGTGCTTTAGATTTTTTAGTTATTTTTTTCACCACGCCTTATTCTCCTTATTGCCATAGTTTTCATCTTTACCAACAACAACTCCACCTATGGAATAAAGTTGTTTGTTTGGCTCGCCCTTTTCGTTTTTAAATAAATCAGGGCAAACATCTCTTCTCATTTGCCTATATACTTTGTTCTGATCAGGACTAGTATAAATCCAATGCGGATTTTTAGGCCAGTCTAAACAAATTCTTTTTATTGCCTCCTCTACAGGATCAGGCTTGTCCATTTAAAAACTCCGCATAATCGCCAGGGTTTTGGCTCATTCTTTCTAAGTTCCATTTAGCACAGAACTTCATAAAATATACACCAACCTGTTGCTTTGGGTCTTTAAGTTTAGCATTTTCTATAATTTGTTTACTTTCTGCTTTTACTTCTTCTGGTTGTTGTGTAAGATCTATGAGTATTTTATTACGTTCAAAGTCATCTCTAACTCTGTGTTCTACATCTTCATGATCTACCCAACGTTGTAACATAAAGTTATTAAAATTAAATCCACCTGTATGCCTGTCATTGTAGGCTTCAGTGATTCCAGTTTTGTTTTTAGTACCTTTTAGTCTAGCACCTGGGTAGGCACTAAACACATTATCAGCACTATCTCCTCTCACACACTTCTCAAATAATACCCATTCAGGTACTACTGGTGTTTTCTTCTCTCCAGTTTTTTTATCTATAACCCATTCACCTGTTTTTGCATTTTTAAATCCTTCAAGTGAAACTATTTGATCTGTTGTGCCATTATATTGTATAACATTATCTGCAAGTAACTGATAAAAATCACTATCAGTACTAATTATAACATGCTTATCTTCTGGGTGTTCTTGTATCCAAGTAGCAATTAAGTCATCTGCTTCTGCATTAGGTTGTTGTATAACACTTACATTAGTACGTTCTTCTAAGAATTTAGTTAAATCATTATATGATTCAAAAAACAATTCATCATCTTCTTGTTCTGTAACTGATCTTTTGTCCATTAGGACTTTTCTATTTGCTTTGTAAGGAGGATAAAAGTCTTTACGCCAACTTCTACCTTCTAAACACATAACAACATGGTCGCCATCAAAGTCGTTCCATACTTTCTTAATACTATTAAACATAATATGCATTGCCATGCCAACACGCATATCTATATCCTTGCCACCGCCTACATGTTTAGCACGGAAGAACATGTTTAAACTATCTACTAAAATATATGTTTTCATTCGTTTCCTAAGTTATCATTTATTATAGCATCAAAAGGTGATTCTTTCAAGTCCTTTTCACGTTTTTGTTCGAAATTTCTTTTCAAATCATAGGTTAAAAATTTAGCATAGTTTTCTAAAATATAAGTAACTTCTTGAGGAGACATTTCTTCTAAGGCATCTGATATTACTTTATCTAAAGATTTAGATAATAGTCCTAACTTTACCTTTGCTTGTACTTCAATCTTTGTCTGATCCATCTTCGTCTTGCACTTTTACATTTACAACGTCTTTAGAGTTGTTTGGTGTCCTTGCTTCTTGTAATCCATAATCCTGATCAGCCATTTCTTGTATTAAAACAGTTCTACAGACATCATTAAACCACTTATTTACAACTGCTTCATCACTTTCACCTGTATAGCCGTTTTCAGATAAAAATTCAACAAACTTATCATTCCAATCAAGTTCCATATATCCTGCTTTTGCATTTTCCGGATTTACTTCTAACTTCATCACATTTACATATGGTTCATTCTTAAGATTAGCAACCTCTTTTTCGTACTCATATCTACCTATCTTACCATTATTAAAATCTATTTCTAATTGTGCTAAAGTTTTTTCTTCTTCTGTATCAGCATTTATTTCTGCTAACATTTTTTCAAGTTCTTCACCATCATAGTAATATTCTGCTTCTGCTATTGCACGACTTTTACCTTTGAGTCCCCAACTAGCAGGCATCATGCTAAAAGGTAATTTAGTTTTCTTCGCCATCTTCTTTCTCCTCAATAACTTCTGTTATTCTTTTTATAGTACACGGCCATAGTGCTGTTCTATTTGACCAACTTATAGGCATGATACTATCTCCCTTGCCAATACTATTAAATCCGCCCCACGGTTTAAATTGTAATCCTGTAGCATAAGGCATATCAAAACATCTATTAAAAAATTCTACATCTACTTGTTTTTTTCTGTTAAGTGTAAGTCTTAATGTATCTGTTTCTTCTATCCATTCCCAACTTCTAATTGTATCGACCCTAACACTTTTAACTTCTAATTCTGCTTTAGTGACCGGAATTCCATGTTCAGTATATCCCATAACTTTATCTTCATCTGCTTTTGTTTCATATGCCACCATTAAAAAGAACATTACAACTGCTGTAATTAAAAGAGGACTCATATTTTTTATAAAGTTTTTATCAAATTCATCCATTAGTAAACTCCTTGGTTTATAATGCCTTCTTCTACTACATTACCTGTGTCTTTTTCTACTATGTAGTACTCGGCTTCCATATCCCAATCTTTAAAAACACTCTCTTTTAGTGCTGATATATCAGAACCATGATTATGAGGATACCATGCATCTTCATATTCTCCCCAACCTTTTATATGTATTTCGTATATTGTTTCCATATTATTTTCCTATTGCGTTACCATAAATGTGTACGTGAACTCTACTTGTATAATTATACCCACGTTGTATGGCTTCATCGGCAATACTGGCTTCTGTTTGTACTAAGCCTTCAAAAGTGCCGCCAACTCCCATAATCCATACAGGGAAATTACAGCCGGCATCTCTAAACAGTTTTACATTGTCTTCTACTTCTTGCCAACTTGCTTCTGAACCATTAACAACAAACTTCAACTGACCAACTGGGCTTACTTCAGCATATCTACCAATTACTTCAGGCTGTATTGCTTTCTTAGGCTTCTCACCAGCAGTACTCCACAGTTTAGGACTTAGACTCCAATACCATTCTCTGCCAGTCCAGCCTGTGTAATTACGGTGTACCCAACCAGCAAACTCATCTGTAATAGGCTTTGTGCCATTTGTTTCCACAGTAACATTCATTGGCATGTTGTCTCTACGTTTAAACTCTTCTATAACTTGCATCATGCCAGGCTGTGTGTTTTTTAACATTGGTTCACCACCTGTAAACACCATATGTACAGGTTGTTGTGTAACTGGATGTACAAATTGGGAGTGCGGCAGAAGGGCTGTAAGTTCGTCTACTGCCTCTTCCACCGTCTTATCATTAATTAAGTGTTTATACTTTTTACTCCAAGTATAACTACTATCACAACCTTTTTCAAAGACAGGTAAATCAAACACATTTGTTATATCTGATATATCAATTGTTTCATATGGTAGTTCATATGTGCTAGGATCTGTAGGGTCTTTTTGTCCAAAGCCATTGCATTGTAAGTTACATAGGAAAAATCTCATCCACAGACTAGGTATTCCTACATACTGGCCTTCGCCCTGTGCAGAATAAAATGTTTCGCTATATTTTAAACTAGTTTCGCTCATCCTGTTCTTTTAACAATGAATATAATTGATCGTTTGCAATAGTATCGCCTATAGCATCATCTATTGCCTTATAAACAACTACATGTACATCACTTTCTTCAAATGTATTAGAGCCTTCTACTAAATCACCATATACCTCTGTTGCAAGTTTAATAAAACCTTTATCAAATAGTTTGCTAAAATTATTTGAATCAGGCAAAAATATTTTACCAAATTGTACAACTTTAATAAAGAATGTATCTGATATCTGTATTGTTTCTAAATTAATATTTTGTCTATCTTGAGAAGTATTTGAAACTTTTAAATGTACTCCTCTGCCTAGTTTATCAATATCTGCTATTGCATCTATACATTCCCACACCTCAGATACATCTAAAGGATATCGTTTAGTAATAAAATCTATAGTATTTCTAGCACATACACTATCAACAACATCTCTAACCAATACTGCTCTTTTTCCTACTACTAAATGATTGTTTCGTGAAGATAACATATTATTTACTTGCATATTCCTGTTGTAGTTTTATATTATCAAAGAACTCTTTCTTTGTACTTGAATCATCAAAGAAAGAACCTTCTAATACAGTTGTTTGTGTTAGACTGCTATGTGCTAATACACCTCTATTCTCTACGCAACCATGTGTTGCTTGAATATAAACACCTAAGTTTTTACTGCCAGTTGCTTTCATTATTTCTCTAGATATATCATTAGCAAGTTCTTCTTGTAATGTACCTCGTCTTGCACACCATTGTGCAATTCTTGTATATTTGCTTAAACCAATAAGTGTTTCTCCAGCAATAATACCAATGTATGCTACACCTTTTACTGGCTGGTGATGATGTGAACACATACTTTGTATTTCACTTCTCACAACCAACATACCTTTGTAACCTTCTTCTATGTCATTAGGAAATGCTGTGGCATTAGGCATATCATTATATCTGCCCCACATAAGTTCATTGATATACATTTTAGCAAGACGTCTAGCAGTACCTTGACTATTAGGGTCTGTGTGCCTATCAATAATAAGTGTGTCCAGCACACCTTCAAAATGAGGAATAAGTTCTTCAATAAGTGCTAGGTCGTCACCTTCGTCCATAAACTTAGCAACATTATCACTTGCCCAATATTTTGCTCCTGCTTCTTTTATTCTTTGTGTAATTTTTTCACTTACTTTCATTTTGCATTTCCTTAATTTTTGTTCTTAGTTCTTCAATTTCTCTTTTAAGAGCAAGTTTTTCAAACTTTTCTTGTTTAACTTTATCATCACTATCATGATGCTCCCAATGCCTTGTAATCTTTTTATCTAACTCCCTATGAATTTCTTCAAGATGTTTCAAATGGTTACTAAGACTTTGAAATGTACTCATTGTCTTCCTTTAAAATACCGTTTTCCCAATTTTCTACAACGTCCTGAGCATAGTGTATTGACTTATCTCTAACGTCAATTTTGCCAAAGGCTTCACCATCTTTTAAAAGATGTACTATATAACCAGCACCATCTATGTTTACGATCTCTGCTGTTCTATTCATGTTATCGTATTCTCCTGTGTAACCACCACACATTATTTCCACCATTCCTCATAAGGGAAGACAATCCATCTTTCTTCCTCTGGAGTAACAACTTTTCCTGCATAACTAACTTTACTAAATTTGCTACTTTCTTTATCATATAGTGTAGCATACTTTATACCTTCATGCAAGTGAAACATGTTATTATTTTCTTCTTCATCAAATGTGTTTACAACTTCATCAATCGCTGTAAGTGTTTCCCCTGAATCATTTATATCATCTACAATTAAAATATCATCACTACTGTATTTAGACAATATAGTTTCTAATCTTGTGGATTCTTTGATCATACCATGATCTCTGGTAGTCCATTCAAATCCATGAAAGGGAACATTGTAATAATGACTTAGCATTACACCAATAGGATAACCTCCTCTACCAGGCCCTAATATAACATCTGGTTTAAATTCGTCTAATGCTATCTGTTGTGTGATACTAGACAAATAGGATTCCAAAGTTTCCCATGATTGGTATTCTTTCATTACTTTTTAACCTTAGATTTATGAAATTCTATTTCATCTCTTACTATATCTTGTATAGTATAAGCAGACTCCCAACCAAACTCTTCCCATGCTTTTGCAATATTGGCAGATGTCTTAGCAGGATCTCCTTCTCTTTTAGGACCATATTCTACATTAACAGTAACACCTAATTGTTTTTCAACTTCAGTAATTACTTCTTTAATACTATTAGATGAACCAGCACCTATATTAAATGAACCGCCTTTACCACCGTCAAATAGATAGTTAAGTGCGGCCATATGTGCTGTTGCAATATCAACAACATGTGTATAATCTCTCATACAAGTTCCATCTGGCGTATCATAATCATCACCATTAACCGTAAATTTTTCACCTAACAATGCTTTTTCAACTAGTATAGGAATCATATGTTCTTTAGGATCTAACTGATATCCTAATCCTTGATAACTTCCTGCCGCATTAAAATATCTCAATGCAGTATAACTAAAATCTTCATATGCATTTGCAAAGTCTTCTAATACTTGTTCAACCATAAGTTTACTTTTACCATATGGTGTTAAAGGATTAGTTGGGTCTATTTCAGAATTAAGTAGCATATCAGAATTGCCATATACAGAACTTGTACTACTAAAAACAACATGTTTAACGCCTGAGCCCACACATTGTTCTAATAACATAATACTATTGGCAACATTATTAAAGTATGTTTCTGCAGGATTACCTACACTCTTAGGCACACTATGGTTAGCCGCTAAATGTATAACGGCATCAGGTTTAACTAATTCTAATACACCTTTGAGTTGGTTGTTTGCTATATCAAAAGGATATTGTGTAACACCCTCTAGATTTCTTTTGACTCTGTCAACGTTTATAACATTATATCCTGATTCTTGTAATAATGTGCAGGTAACACTTCCTATAAAACCGCTACCGCCTGTTACTAATATTGTTTTTTGTTCATTCATATTTTGCTCTGGCTACATGCCTTCTAAATAAGTTATCATTACGTGATAACTGTTCACCAGTACCAAGCATGGCGTCTAAAGTTCTGTCTATAGTACCATCCTGATAGTCTGATATCTTACCTATATTATACTGTGAAACGTCCTCATTGTCAATAGCAGATGTCATCTTTTGCAACTTCTCTATTGCATCTTGTAGACTCCAAGGTACATATAAGTGGTTTCCATTATTAGCAAATACTTCTGGAAAACTCCTATATGCTGGGTATAGTGTAAGTGTACCAAATGTGTCTGCTTCACTGACAGTATTACTTACCCAGTCCTGTAAGGCACAGTTAAATAACACTTTGCTATCTGCCAGTAGTTCATAATAGTCGTTTTTCTTAAGGCTTGTATAAACCTTAAAGTTAGCAGTATTGCCTTCTTGTAAAGCCATAGCACGTTCTACATACTCTGGATCATTACTTTTCAGCTCAGGATGTCCACAAAATATTGCAAACTCCATTGTAGGATCTATCTTATAATATGCTTCTGCTAAATCCATATAAAAGTGCGGTTGTTTTTCATCGTCCCAACGAGCCGCAAATCCTACTCTGTTTGTTCTTTCATTTAAAGGAATGTTGGTATCAATTCTACCTCTTACTTCTTCTTTACCATAAGGTAAACCAGTAACATAAATAGGTGCCTTAATACCAGCAATTCTTAAATGTGCAACAAACTCTTCTGAAGCAACCATTATACCATCAACGAACTGATCAAGCATTTCTTCATACTTTCTCATCCAATCAAACATACCTTCTCTAATTAAGAAGTCATCTGGATCAGTAGTTTGTGCTAAAAATCTTACATAAACTTTAGGTCTGAACTCAGGGGGAGACTGATCCATGATATAAGGTAAACATTCTAATCCAGGAGTAAACATGTCTTCATAAAAGATAACATCATCAGAAGTAATCTCTCCGTTTTTCATCTTTTGTATTAAAGACATTGTTTGTGAAAGACTGTAGTAAGTTCTACCATGGGCATCGAGAACACTACCTGTTACTATTGCTTTAGAGTTATCTAACTCCTCACCAGTAATAATTTCATAGTCTATACCTCTTTTGCCAAACACTCTTTCATTCCAGTCTTGCAACTGTAATGTGTATCTTGCTTCATAACTTTCAAGACCCATATAGTATAACTTACGCATCTTCTTCTCCTAAATCTCCATAATCAACCACATCAGTAATTTCATCTTCTAGACTTTGAGCATAATCCTGCTTTTGATCTGCTTCTTCCTTAGTGATTTTATTAGGTTGCTTCTTATCTTTTTCCATTACATTGAGTTCTTTTTGTCTTGGATTTCGCCTCTTCTAACTTTACAAAGTTTTGAAATTTCCATTAGAGCCTTTCTTGCTCTTGCGGCTGATGCCTTAACACCGTTAATCTCAAATTTGTCTTGCTCTGCTTGATATTCTTCAAATAGTGCTTTAAGTTTTAAATGATTTTCCATTATTTTCTCCTTTATTTTAAACTATCAAATACATCTGCTATTGCGTCTGTATCCTCAAAACTTGGACCATCCAGATCTTCTACTGGATACTCCATTTCACAACCGTTTTCATTATCTTCGGCTACTGAAATCTTTACATAACGTCCTGGATACCTATCTTGTATCTGTTCCGCTAAATTATCTGCTATCATTTCGCAGGACTTGTTATTAAGTTGTACAACTTCTTCGTTATACAAACTTTCAAGCCATCTTTTAAATTGTATAAATTCTATGTCTCTATCATCGTGAAACACTTCTATCCACACTTTAAAATGAAATATGTGTCTGTGTTTGTATCCTAAAAAGGACACATCATACTCATCTCCTGTCGCTGTAGCAGGATTAGTATCTGCACCAGGGTAGTAATGTATACCCTCTTTACTAAATGTTACCCAAATACTTCTCACTACCAACCTCCGTCAATTGTTTCCATTATTTCATTCATATGACCCAATAGTTGTGTGATAGGTTCATCATAATCACCAATCTCATAGTCAACATCATCTTGTTCTTTAAACATTGCTTTTATTTGGTCACCATACTGAACAACCATTTCAAGTTGTTCTCTCATTTCATCTGATATTGCCATTATTTCTCCTTATCCTTCTTATCAAGATTTAATTCGCCTAATTTCCAGGCACCAACACAAAGAACTGTCATTACACAAATAAATGTAATAACATTTGCTATCTGATTTTCTCTTAAATAATCAGCAACAAATTCCATTACGCCTCCTTGTTTGGGTCCCACATACTAAGTTTTTCTTCTTTAGTCTATTAGTAATAATAGCATTAAAATTAATTTTTGTCAACATGTTAAAATTTAAATTTAAAATTGAATGTAAGTATATCTTCCACTTCATAATCTTCAGTATGTTCATTAGATAAACTAAGACTAAAGTCTTCTGTAACTTGATATTCTAATTCCGTTTCTATACGAATATATTTTTCTTTACTGGTTTCATATAAGGCTTTGTTGGTAATGTTGATACGGTCGGATAGCATATAAGAAATCCATAAACTATTTCTTAGTATGGTTTCGTTGGCATCACTTTTAAGATATGCAACTGTAACTTCATTACTAATTTTCCATTTATCAGACCTATAAAGTTTTCTACCGTAGCCAAAACCTAATACTGTTCTTATATCGTAATCTCTGAAATAATCATAATCTACTTGAACTACACCTAATACATAACTGTTATCATCTAGATCTTTATTAAGTTTAAATTGAGAATAAACTGTCTGCTCATCTATATCACCTTCTTCTAAGGCGTAATAAATGTCTCCCTCTATTACATATTGCCAACCATTAAATTCTTCTCTGTGATCTATATCTAAGTTAATAGTAATTTCTTCATCACCGTTAAAAAATTCTCCGCCACCACTTAACTCTGTTTGTGCCTGTGCCTTTTGTGAGAAGAAAAATGCAAGTATAAAGAATACACCTACAATCGCTAATGTTAATTTTTTAATTCTGCTCATTTTCCTTTTTTATAGGTTGATCATAGTAATCAGTAATTCCTGCACGTTGTCTTGCTTTCTTTTCACTAACTAAAATACTACTACCAACTGCAAAAACAAATGCTCCTGCAACTAACAATATTCCAACTATAAAACTAATTACTTCTTCCATTTGGGTCCTCCAAAATATCATGTGGTGAATTCATTTCCATATCCATCACATCTTCCTCAGTGACATCACACCAATTACAGGGTTCTCCTCTAAGTGTTGCTGTCATACCTGATTTTACGCAATTATGTGTCCACATTTTACTGGTCATTTTATATTTTTTCTAGTTCCTCTACTATTTCTTCTGGGACATCTACCTTATTTTTTATTAATAATTTAAATATTAAAACAAATAAATCTCTAAAATCCTCTTCATACTCAAAGTCGCTATCAAAAGACGCAAATGTTTCTATACCGTCATCGTCTGTTGTTTTAAATTCTATTTTCATTCTACTGGCTTATCGCCTCCATCAGTGTATTTAGACCAAGGAATAAAATGTTCCTTATCTAATACATCTTGTAATTGCATTGACCAAGTGCCTTCATTAGTCTTATCAAATCCTTTATCAGCAACTTTAAATGCTGTATTGAAATTGTATTTAGACGAATTAGGCAAAACAGCAGTTATAACAGGTATAAAATTACTAAAATCATGCAATCCCATTTTATAAATGTCTTCTGCATATTTTACCGCAAACTCTAAAGTTACCTTTACACCATTTTCTAATATATGTAAAAGTAGTTCTTCCCATAATTTCCACTGATCAAATCTTTCAGGATCAAAATAACATATATGTATATGTGTACATTTTTCATTTAATGCTCTGCTTAATATCTCTTCGACCGGCTGATAACCTGCTACAAATAAAGTAGTTTCGCCATGTGCAACTGTATTGTCTACTTCTTGACCTACAAAGAATTTTACATCATTAAAATTAGGTTTATCCTTCACCTTCAAATTCTCCTGACATTATTTCATGATTCATATCATCATCTCTGTCGCCTTCGATATATTCTTCTTGCTCAAAGAAACTACCAAATGAATTACTCTTACCTGCTTGCCAGCCATTTTGTGTAATCTCATCTAAGAATAATTTATTCTCATCTAACATTTTATATGGATCTGGATTTGCAGGATCTAAAAGTT
>Ga0233450_10001294_pt1 | contig 26616 bp, 18 predicted proteins | sample 011ome_30_FD_189956 | JGI IMG/M metagenome (GOLD analysis project Ga0233450, IMG submission 189956) | Coastal salt marsh microbial communities from the Groves Creek Marsh, Skidaway Island, Georgia - 011501CT (spades assembly) | ecosystem: Environmental > Aquatic > Marine > Intertidal zone >... | reverse complement strand
CTCAATAAATGCCGCGTAGTTGTCTTAAAAATTGTTGCCTCGCGAGGAAAAAGAAAGAGGACAAAAAAAAAAAAATTCTAAGACCCTAAACAAAAAAAGTTTGGTTGACTTTTCCAGCGTCGAAGAAGATCTCTTCAGAGTTGAAAAGACCGACAAAAACACAACACGTAACGACTTTTGTCTCTCGTCTATAAATACGAACAAGAAGATTACGACGAAGACGACGATGAAGACGAATGCGACGATTTCTTCCTCGATTATTGCGCTCCTGATGATGATGCTCTTCTCACACGCATCACACGCGGCGACGATCATACAGCAGAACGGTACGGAATTGCAATTGGTGCCGGTGTATCGCGACTCGGACCCGGTGGAGTATTACGCCGAGGCCTTGGCGGATGTGGAAACTTTGGTACGTTTTTTTCTGTATCTCTTTTCTCTCTCTTTTTCTCTGTTTTCTCGAAGAAATGAACGACGCGGACAGGGAGAGATGCGCAAAAGTGCGTTGCAATCGCGCGAGGCGAGAGCGTCTCGCGTTGGTGGTCGTTATAATCGTCAGTCGTCGCGCGCGTCTTTTTCTCGACTCTCCATGGATGATGTTGATGTTGGTTTTGTGAGAAATTCGAAATTTCGCGCGGGAAAATAAAACAGCGCGCCGCGCGAATAGATACGATGATGATGATTATGATTATGATTATGATGATGCTGACGATTTTTATTTTCTCTCTCTCTCTTCATCTCTCTCGCGCACACACATACGCATTCAAATGCATTACACAGATGACCGTACGTTTATCGAATATTGAAGGAACAAACCCGAACCCGGATTTGTACGTCTCGTGCGCCGGGACGAATTACTCCTCCACAAAAACCGCGAGGACGGAGGGCGAAGCGGTGCAGTTTGTCGCTCCGGCGGGCGCCAGAGCGGATATACGAGTGGAGATCTTTAAATCGTCGGAGACCTTTCAATCGTCGAGCAACACGTGGTCGATTAGTACGAGAGTTCAACCGTACCAGCCAGAAACGGTATCGTCCGGGTTGCTTTACGAGCGATCTTTTCAAGTTGGATACAGAGATTATTATCACTTGGAAGTGCCGGAAGGATTGCATAAAGTGCAATACACGTACACGCCATCCCCGAAGGCGCAAAGTTCGTATCGGTCGTACACGGATCTTTCCGTGAGTGTACCCAAGAGCGACAACGCGGAGGATTATAAATTGTACGATAAGGTGGCAGGTGGATACAGAACAATGAAAGTCTACGACGACCAATCCGAGGTGTATAGCTCGCTCACTCGAGCTGAACACAAAGATATACGCTTTATTTACGGTCCTCGATTGGTCAAGATTTACGCCTCGGCTGGATTGGAGAACCCCACAATCAACCAAAATCTCGAAAATGGGGAGGATGGAAACGGTTTCATCAAGTATACGTTCATCGCGACCATCGAGAAAGCGGAGACGGCTTGTCACGACGTATCGATCGGCGCCATCGAATCTTCGAATACGCTCGACTATAACGACGCGAGATTTTACTCCATTCGGGTCGATCAGTTCGAAACGCTTGGCTTTACCTACGCTCAAATGGTCGTCGATGGTAACGTAAACGTACAAGCTTCGTCTTTGGCTGAATATCCAATGCACACTGATTACGGTATTGAATACTTTTATCGCGGCACGACGTGCTCGTCGCCAAAAACGTGCATCAAAACGCACAATTTTCGAGATTTGAATGAGATCGCCGCGGTCACCAAACCAGGTGCGTGCGCCGGGACAGCATCAGACGTAGAAGGAGCTCGCTTTATTCACTTTTCAGTCGAAGCTGCCGTAACGGTGAACACGGGAACGAGCGTATACCAGTTTTCCTTTTGGGGCGCCAAAGAAGGGTGCGGCTGGCGTCCGGATTGTAAATCGTGCGCCGCTGGAACCAATGACGATTGCTCCTGGTGCGAGTTGAGTTGCTTGGATCCACCGTGCCGAGGCTACTGCGCCAGCGCCTCGGAACTGCAATTGTCGACGTGGCCGGCGTCGAAGAAAACGTGCGAAGCGGAATTCAGTTGCCCAGCCAACGATTGTAGCGCGAAGTTCACGTGCAATGACTGCCGAGCCGTCAGTGGATGCGGTTGGTGCGCGGCGGAAGGCCAAAAAGGCGTGTGCGTTCCTGGCGATACGGAGGGACCTATTTATACCGAAGGTACCGGTGCAAAGCTCCCGCTCGGGGTATGCGGTAAGTGGGCTTTCGCCGGCGACGCCGACGGGTGCGACGAAGCGTGCGCGGTGCACGACAGACACCCCACTCCGTGCGAAGCATGTTCGCAAGAAACAAACTGCGGCTATTGTAAAACGAGCACTGTGGGCGGGTGTGTTGCCGGGAGCGGTTCGAGTTCGACGAGCGGTGAATGTCCGAGAGAAGACGCTTTGTGGGCGTCCACGATTGCGCAATGCGCGGCGAACGATCTCGAAAAAATACCCACGGGGAAAGAAATCAACGCCGATGGTTCCAATACTGAGATCAAGTTGGATAAAAACGCTCTGATTTGCGCTTTAGGATCGTGTCCGAGCGAAACTTTACGGTACGAAGTTCCGTCGACCGAAGATGGTCCGCGCGATATTCTGGCGACGATTCGAACGCTCGTGCCGAGCGATAAGAACCTCATCCTCGTGCTTGCATCCCTCGATGAGGTTCCAACGGTTGATAAATACATGGCCAAAGCGGTAGTGCCGCCGGTTGATCCGAACGGGGCGAACGACGCGTTGGTCTTACACTTTGGTTTGTGCGGAAACGCCGGAAGTAAGGTCTACTTTTCCATCGCATTTGACGAGACGCAATCGGGATCGGATGTCTTGGACGTTACTTTTAAACTCGAAGTTTTACCAGACACAATCGTCGTTTTACCGAGAAACGAAACCGGCTTCGAGGAGACGAAGACGTTGTTGACGTCGGACGCGTGGTTGTGTTGCGGTCAAAGTCGTCATTTTAGCATGCCGATGCCGCGCGGGATGAACTCGGCGCAAACGCACGTAAGTATCAGTCCGAACAATCCCTCTCAAATAGCGTTACTCTCGAGAAGAGGCACGTGCCCTTCGCTCGGCTTAGCCGACGTCATCGCAAAAAACGGGACGGTCTCGTCCGAGATGGAAACGACGGAAGATTTGTGGTACGTCACCGTCGTGGCAAATAATTCGGGCGTCGGCTACCAACCTTTTAGGCTCTACGGTTGGAGCAGTGATATCCCGACTGAAAAAAACACTTGGTTCGAGAAATACTTTTGGTATGCTTTTGGAAGCGGATGCGCAGCTCTCTTTCTCTTCATCCTGGCTTGTATCCGATCCTATCGCATCAAATCAAAGTACAAAAAACGATTGAACGACCAAGTCTCCAACGCGTTGGCTATGCACAAATCTTTCAAAGGTTTCGGCGACGTCGAAAACGCCGAAAACGCCGTCGCGGTCATTCAAGCGGCGTCTGAGGCGGAAGAGCAGTTGGTTGATTTGATCATGGACTTGCAAACGAAAGTTCAAGTGCTCGAGGAAGACAGAATTGCCAAAGAGGACGTCGCTCGCATGACTGGCGGTGCGAAGAAAAATAGCAACAAATCGGCTCGCAAACCGCCCAAAGGAGGAAGCGCGCCGAGTTTAGCCTCGGTGGAAGAAGATAACATCTTGGACCCGATTTCGCCGTCTGTCATAGATAAGAGTAAAAAACTCGTCTCTGACTGGGATATCTCCGGCGCAACAGGCGAAGGTGCCCCGTCCGGCGCGAAATATTCCTTTGAGATTTTATGTCCGGACGGCTCCATCATGGAAATCAATCGAGAACGACAAACGCTCGGTCGCGGCGTCGCGGGCATTTCGTCCAAGAAAATCTCCCGCGAACAGTGCATGGTATCCGTCGATTTCAAAACCGGCGAAGTAGAAATTGAGACGCTCGGTAAGAATCCAATGGCGAGTAAAAAGCCGGGCATGTCCGTCTGGGAAGCCTTAGATTGCGGCAAGCGAAGGGACCTCACCAGCCAAGATAAATTTATGTTGCTCAGCCCAGACGCGATGTTACGCGAAGGCATCGAAGAAGAAACCGCGTTCGTGTTTACTCTCAAGGTTTCGAAAAACCCACTGAGACAGGTGTTTGGCGCGGATTCGACGGATAGACCTCCTTTACCGCCGTCGCAATCGCCGAGCCCTTCGCCCTCGCCGCTCTCTAGTTAATACTACTACTACTAAGAAGAACCAACAACAACTACGACGACACGAAGAGAGAAAAGGAAGAAGAGTTTTTTATGTAAATAGCGCGTTTATATATACATATACCACCACTGTGTAACATCAAATCCACAAAGTTACTTTAAAATCGTAATAAAAGTAGAAATACCATTCCGACAACGCAGCGCGCGATACGAGGACCACCGCTCGCGCTTTGGCACTCTCGCTTCTCGTACAATTTTTTTTCCCGCCAAAATTTTCCTTTTTTTAACAACCTCTGTCTCATCACACAACGAACTCAATACACTCGACACACCGCAGACGCACGCCTTTAAAGCTTCGTGAGCTTTTGGCCTTGAAAGAGGAGGAGGACGTCTCTCCTTTTGTCGTCGTCGCGGATATAAGAGAATTGCAACTTTTTGCGACGACGACGTGTACTACGACGACGGAGGAAACGGACTTTACTACTACTGCTACTAAAGCGAAGTTGATGAGAACGACGACGACGGAGATGATGTCGTCGCAAAATCATCATCATCGAAAGTCGAAAAAACGCCTCGACTCCGCGGGGAGGACATCTTTTTGCGACCACCTCGGCTTAGCCGAACAAATCCACCGAAAATCTCTGGACGTGAAAGAAATGCATCAGCTATTAGTGGAACGGTTGAAAGGGATGAACCATCATCACCATCACCATCGAGAGGAGAAGGAAGAAGAAGAAGAGATGGGAGGAGAAGAGATGGAAGGAGACGATCGGCTTTTCTCAGGAGCCGCTTCTTGGCCAGAAAATGGTCGAAAAGAGCAGAACGCCGAGGAGGAGGAAAATTTTCCAGCGTCTATCCGTTCTTCTTCTTCTTCTTCTCTGTTCATGCACTCGCCGATGACGAGTTTAAGCAACGCCGGAAGACGACAGAGCAGCAACCGAACAACGGGTTTTAGCGCTGAAGAAAGAATAGAAGAAGATAATAATACTAATACCACCACGCTCGAGGAACAAGAAATGATCAAGATGTTGCGAGAGTCGAAAGCGCAAAGGAGCGCGGCGGAGTTGATGATGTTAGAGGAAGAGGAGGAGGAGGAGGAGGAAAAGGAGGAGGAAGATATTTTCGCGACGAACCACCTGAGGATGGAGGAGGAGGGAAAAACGATGGCGACGACGACTGTGATGTCTACGAGTAGTAACGGTACCGCCACTCCTACCACCAAGAAGAAAAAATCCGCCGCCACGGAAACGGATTACTTAATCGACATCGAAAATTTGAAGAAAGAACGCAACGCGTTAAAGCGAGAACTCGCAGAGCTCGGGGAAGATGTGGAATATCATCGAATGGCCTCGGCGGCGAGCAGAATCGAGTGCGATAACAACGAAGACGAAAAGCAACGGTTGGAAATTGAGGTGCAAGATTTAGAAATAGAAATAAGAGAGGTGGAGAATCGATTGGCGCAAGCGAGAGTGGAAATGCAACACGCGGACCAAGAGGCGAGTTGTAAGATTTCGTTTTTGAAAGAGTTGGACCACGAGCAAGGTGAAGCGGAGAGAGAGTTGGAGCATTTGAAGGAGAGTTGTTTAGAGGAAGAGCGGAAGATGGAGGAAAAACTCGCTGAGAGAGAAGCGGTGGAGGAAGCGTTGCACAGTTTGAGAGGAGAGTTGGAGGAGGAGAAGATGTGGAAGGCACAGTTTGTAGACGAAGTGAGAGAGGCGGAAAGACAAGCCGAAGAGGCGACGACGGCAATGAAAAACGCGAACGAAAAGACGCGAATAGAGAGGAAGAATTGCCAGTTGTTGGATCAAAAGAGACGAGCGTTGGCGAAAGAGTGCGAGAAATTGTTGGAGATGAAGAAAGATTTCGAGAATTTTTTGGAAGTGAAGACGAGAGAAGACGTGTTATTGCTCGATGAAACAGAAGAAGATTTTCCAGTCGTGAACGACGAAGAAAAAGATCAAGAAGAGGAGGAGGAGGAGGAAGAAGAGGACGACGCGCCGAATGGATCGCCGTCCTCAACATTTTCGACGCCGGGAAAAGATTCGGATTACACGCAATACTCTCCAGACTCGCCGTTACCTCCGCAACATCAAAAAAAGTACTCCTTTAAGGAAGAACAAGAAGCGTTTACGCCGGGTGGATCTGTGAAAACGTCCCCACGCGTAACCGCGCTCATCGAGAAGGCGGCGAAATCGCCTCTCAGAGCAAACGTAGGAAACGGAATAGTAGTAGAAGAAGAAGAAGAAGAAGAAGAAGAAGAAGAAAGAAGGGTAAACGTTCGACGAAGACAACAACCACAACCACAACCACAACAACAAGATCACCTCCTCTCCCCGTGGTTGATGACGTTCGAGGACACGCCTCCAGAAAAGAAACGAAACTTGATCGATTTGAAAACGCCTCCGGCTCCTCGGGAGGAGTCGTACGAGTCGGTTCGATTACAAGCCGAGTTTATCAAAAGGCAGCAAAACGCAGCCGCCTTGGAACGGAAAAAGCAAAGTAGAAGTAGCGGTAAACCAAAGAAAGTAAACAACAGCGACGACGCCGAAGATCAAAAAGAACAAGAGCTCTTCGCTTTACGCGAAAAGCTCGAAACGCAAGAGCGGCGCTTGCGCCAACTCGAAGCCGTCACCGCGAAGAGCGCCTCCTCTTTGACCGTACCAAAACAACATCGCTCTCAACAACAACAACAACAACAACAACAACAACGCGCGACGACGACGACGAAAATAAATCGCGAAAACGAGGAAAAGAAAATCGAAGCTCGAGTTCGTTTACTCCAAGCTTTGCGAATAAAATGAAAATGAAATAGTTTATTATTAGTAAAAACAGAGGATATAGACACGTTGTAGTATTGGGGTAGAGAGTAATCTTATTAAAATATCAAAAACTCTGATGTTCCCGACGTTTCGTATCATCATGTTCCAACGTTAGAGAGACAAAATCGCTCCTTTTTACAGCGATTTTTCGCCAGCAAGAAAGAACAAAAAAAAACAAAAAGAAGAGATCACCACACGGACGCGCAAGTAATCGTTTAAACGACGAATACTCTATTATTCCTCTTAAACTCCTCCGTTTGATCTTTCCGAGAAGAAGAGTGAACACTCACACACATAAACACAGAACACTTTATTAAACGCGCGCGCGCTTTCGAGTATATACATATAAACACTACGAGAAGAAGAAGAAGAATGTTCGGAGGACGGAAAAATTCCGCGAGCAACTCGGAAGCCTCCGAGTCCGATTTTCAGTCCGCCGACGATGCGAGATCGCAATCGCAATCCCGGTCGATTATGTCCGCGAAATCCGCGCAAAGTTCGAAATACGACGACGCGGACGAAGCGTTCGACGCCGCGAAAATGAAGAAAGGGAAAGGGAAAGCGGTGAAAGCCGATCCGGGGTTGATGGACGAAGAAGAGAACATGAGCGATAAGAGTTCGCAGTCGTCGCAGCAAGAGAAGCGAGGAGGCGTGGCTGGATTGTTTCAAAATCCGTTCCGAAGGCGCCCGTCGGTGGACGGACCGCCTCCGAATACTACCACCAGTAATAACAACAACAATCCGTTCCAAACGAGCGAGGCGATGGCTGCGCTTAACGCGGCCATGTCGGACGACTTTACCGCCGAAGAGAAGAGAAAGTTCCGCGAGCAGTTCAAGGAGAATTCGAAATACAAACCGCCCGAGGACAGCGAGGACCCGACGGTGAACGAACAAATCGCCAGGGAGGTTTTAGCGAAGGCAACGTCGAAGAGAGCCGCGCAGAAAGCGAAGCAAAACGCGAAAGCGAACCCGACGATGGACATGATGATTAGAGACGCGTTGGTGAAAGGTTTCGACGTGGATACCATGCGACGATTGCCGCCTCCGCAAGAGTTGGGCATCATCAAAGGTTTCATCGTCGTCGACGACACCAAGAGCAAAAAGTATCCGATTTATAAATATTACGTTCACGACGAGCAAGGAAAATACGATAAATTGGTCATGTGCTGCCAAGAGGAGCAAACGTTAGCGAAAGTGAAAATTGGTAAGAGATACATCTTTTCGACGTGCACGAACTTTAAAGCGGAAGGGGAAGATTACCTCGGGAAAATGTCAGGGAACTTTTTAGGCTCTCGATTTACCGCGTACGACCAAGGCGAGAAGAAAAGCGACGAGGTCGAGGAGGAGTATGAGCGCAGAGTCGTCACGGCGATCGTGTACGAACCGACTATTTTTACTCTGGGCGGAAGCTACCGAAAGATGACGTGCCTCGTCCCAACCTTATACAAACAAGACAAGAATGGAAAAGCGCGATTGGAAAAGTGGGAAGCGATGAGAGATATGAGACACATGCGATTATTAATGTCCAAGGTCCCGGAGTATAGAATGTTTGACGGGCAGTGGCATTTCTGCTACAAGTACGGCGGCCGCGTAAAGATCCCGAGTAAGAGGAACTTCCAGTTGGTCCGAGACAACAACGAAGACGAAGTAGTCATGTTGTTTGGTAAATTGGCGCACAACGTGTGGGCGTGCGATTACTCGCACCCGTTGAATGCCTACCAAACCTTCTGCATAGCGATGAGCGCAATGTCCGAAAAGTTAGCTACGAAGTGGTAAGAAGAAGTGAGGAGAAGAGTGAATATCTTTGCGGTTCGAGAGCGAAGAGCGAAGAGCGGCGAAGATCATCTATGCATATACCATAACCACACGCGAACACACACACACACACAGACATCTTGTATTATTTTAATAAGAACATATATACCATTATATATACCTGGTACACACATACATACATGCTCGGTAACTAAAAAAGCCTCCCGCGTTCTTTCTTTCTTTACTTTTTCCACTGCTCGAATTTCTTACATCGAATAAAGACGCACACGAGGAAGTGAGCGAGCGAGAGAGAGTGTGTGCGTGCGCGTGCGCGCGTGTGAGAGAGAAACAGAGAAGAGTCTGAATTCATCATGTCCACCTCCCTCTCTCGCGTCAAGTCTCTCCTCTTCCCGCCAGTGACGAGCAAAACCATCTTCCTCTACGCGTTCGTCGTTCGCCTCGCACTCGTACTCTTCGGGCGAGTCCAAGACGCGCACCCGGCGTTCTTCTCTGGCGTTCGGTACACGGATGTCGATTACGACGTGTTTACGGATGCCGCGAGATATGTGTGCAACAACCAATCGCCGTACGAAAGAAACACGTACAGGTACACGCCTTTACTCGCGTGGATGTTGACACCGAACGTGTTCTGGTTCGCAGAGTTTGGGAAGGTTTTGTTCAGTCTGTGCGACGTGTACTGCGGGAAACTGGTGCACGAAATCTTGCGAAAACGAAAATGTTCGGAGAGTTTTACCATTCAAATGACCGCGCTGTATCTGTTTAATCCTCTGACGATGGCGATTAGCACGAGAGGGTCGTGCGACGCCGTCGCGAACGCTTTAGTGTTGTTCTCGTTGAAGAGTTTGATGTTTGGGACGATATTGAATTCCGCGGTGAGTTTTGGGTTGGCGGTACATTTTCGGATGTATCCTGTTATATACATTGTGCCTCTGATTGTGGCTCTGGACGTACAGTATCACGTGAATTGGAACTATTACGGCGGAGGAAGTGGAGCGAAGTTGGAGAGAAGCGGGTGTAAGAGTAAAAGAGAAAGATTGCAGTCGTCCGGAGTAGGAGATGATCAAGAGCTACAGCAGCAGCAACAGCAACAACAAAATAAAGTAGCAGCAAAAAACAATAGCGATCGCCAATCGATGGCGATAGAAACAAAAGAAACCAGACGACTGCGAAGAGCGCGCGCGTTAGCTTCGAAAAGTGCATTCGGCGCCAACGGATTGTTCAACATCGCTCGACTCTTGTTTGCGGGCATCTCCTTCACCGCTTTCGCGTTCTCAACGTTCGCGTGCTACTGGAAATACGGCCAAGCATACCTGAACGAGGCCATCTTGTACCACTTCTCTCGAAAAGATCCGAGACACAACTTCGCGCCGAACTTCTTCAGCGTTTACCTGGACACCGCCATCGAAGACGCCGAATCCGATTTCGGCGCCTACATCCTCTCCAGATCTCTCACCAAAGCGTACGCCTTGGCGAGCAAAATCACCCAATACGGCTTAACCGTCCTCATCGGCATCGCGTTCGCGTACGACCTTCCTTTCGCGATGTTCGCGCAAACCTTCGCGTTCGTCGCGTTCAACTCGGTGATCACCTCGCAATACTTCGCCTGGTGGTGCGCTTTACTCCCGATCAGCCTCGCCACCTTCGACTACTCCAACCGCGACTCCGCCGCGCGCGTCATGAGCGCAACGATCACTTGGATCGTCAGCAAACTCGTCTGGTTAAAAAACGCGCACGCTTTGGAAATGTCGGGCGAAGAAAACGGCCACTTCAACGCATGGGCGGCGAGTTGCGGCTTCCTCTTCGCCAGCGCGAACGCGTTGCGCGCTCTCGTATCAGAGCAGAGAACGAAGCGAGTCTTCGTCAGAGGAAAAGTATACACGTTGGAGAAAGAACCACGAGTAGGAGGAGGAGAAGATCATCATCATCACGACCACCAATCCTTCAACGCGGGTTTTGGTGGTACCACCGCTCCAGAAGGTAGTATTTATACGTAGTTTTTAGTTATTAAAGTAAAGAGCAAGACTTCTTGGTTTTAGACTGTCCAAGAAGATAAAAACTTCTTCACAAAATTACGCACAAAACACTTTACTTTCCTCCTCTTTAAATGTCGTCGTTACTCTTATCCGCATCGTCGACGACGAGTTTCAGAGCCTCCTCGGCGTATACTTCTTCATCCTCTGGACGTCAACTTCTTTACGCGTCGTCGTTTAAGAAGAAAGTGACTCACGTTGTTGTTCCAATCGAAGCCGCCAAGGCGAAAGAACAACTCGCGCCGAAAGCTTCGAACAAGAAGAAACAACAATCGTCCTCGAAAATGGCAATCGATAGTGGTGCAACAACACAAACGCCGGATTTCTTACACGTTTCCAACGCGGTCGTCTCTTCGCAACCGTTCGCGTTCGTGGTTGGTTTTGTCGGCGCGATTGCGATTGTCAAAGCGCACAAAAGAGACAAAACGAACGCGTTGCGCAAGACGAAAGCGGTTCTGAGATACTTCGACGCGAAAGGCGCGGCGGAGGTGATTCGAACGTTATTTGCAGCCGCGGAGTGCGATTACGAGGATTTTAGATACAAATTTAACATGGTGGAGAACAAGCCGACGATTGAAAAGCAACATCCGTTGGATAAAGAACGCGGGTTGTTTAAGCAAAATCTGGATAGGTTGCCGATTTTAGAACACTCTGGGATGTCTGTGGGACAATCGAAAACGATCGAACGGTACGTGGCGAGAGATTTAGGTTTGTACGGTAAAAACATGGCGGAGAGTTGGAGAATCGACGCGTTTGCAGAGCACGTGAGAGATGTTAAAGACGCGTGGGCGAAAGTGAGAGGGAACCCGTTCGCGCCGCCGGACGACGACCAGATTGCAAAGAAGGAGAAATGGTACAACGAAGACATGACAAAATGGTGCGAACGACTAGAAAAAGTGATTGAAAATGGTGAGGAAGGGTTTGTGGTTGGTGATAAAGTGTCATTGGCGGATGTGGTTTTGTACGTGACGATGACGCAAACGTTCGACGACGCCGCCAGAGCGGAGAAAGCGAGAGAGAGTTGCCCGAAGATGAATAAAGTGATTGAAAACGTGGAGAATTTGCCAGGCATTCAGACGTGGTTGGCGAGTCGACCGGAGAACCGATTTTAACGATGCGTAGACGACGATGGTTGTGCCGAGGGTGAGAGCGAGAGAGAGCACGAGTATCACCAGATTATTTATTTCTTCTGTTTTAACGCACGTTCAACTCAGGTATTTTTATTACTTTTAAATAGATTCTCTTTAATAATCAACATCCAACGACCCGCCTAAATCTCCAGACCCACCCATGTGATCGCAATCATCGTCGTCGTCATCGTCGTACCCCCAACTACCTTTTGGTTTCTTCGGCGCGACTTTCGCGGCGTCCACGATGGCGTTGATCTCCTCCAGCGATTGCAGCTCCTTCAACATGTCCCCATCTGCAGGCCCGGGTTGCGTGTTTCCAAGCGGCACATTCGGCGACAAATCGTGCCGAAACCACGGGTGCATATAAATATCCTCAATCGACGCTCTCTTTTTCGGATCGGTCACGAAAATCTTCCCCATCAAATCCTTACACTCTTCGCTCAAAGAACTCGGAATCTCCGTCGTGCCGCTCAACACTCTTTGCATCATCTTATGACTACTCCCGGGATCTTTCGGATCTTGAAACGGATATCTCCCAACCAACGTCACGTACAACAACACCCCGCACGCCCACACGTCACTTGCCTGTCCATCGTACGGTTGCACTCCGGCGTACACCTCGGGCGCGATGTACGCCGGCGTCCCGATTTGCGTCTTTGGCTGCGAATCAAACCCACCTTTGCTAAACCCAAAATCGCAAATCTTCAGCGTCGGCGTCTCGTTCAAATCCACCAGAGTGTTTTCTAGCTTCAAATCTCTGTGTGAAATCCTCATGTTGTGTAAATACTCCACTCCGCTGATGAGATGTTGGAAAAAATACCTCGCCTGCGACTCGTTAAACTTCCCTTGCTGTTGGACGTAACTGAACAGTTCGCCTCCGCCGACGGCTTCCATCGCGACCGCTAAATGCGTCGGCGTGAGTAAACACTGCCTAAATTTCACCACGTTTGGATGGTTCAAGTTTCTGTGGTTCACAATTTCTCGTCTCACGTGTTCGGTGATCTTATCGCCTCGTTCGATGTATTTAATCGCGTATTGTTTGCCCGTAGATTTTTCCCTCATGAGTTTCGTCAACCCGTACGAGCCGGATCCGAGAAGTTTATCGTTCACGGGTTCGTACGTGGAGTCGTGGAGGTTTTCGTTTATTTTGTTGTTAGTATTCGTGTTGTACGAGGTTGACGTCATCTTCGTTATCTTTTCTTTATCTCTTCTTTCTCTTCTTTCTCAGCGCGCAGCTCTTCGATATTCTTCTTCTTCTTCTCGCAGGAGTAGGGGATTTTTGTTGTCTGATGTCCCAACAAATGCTTTCCTCTATCGATGAGAGAAGAAGAAGAAGAAGAAGAAGAACAACACTCTCGAGAACAACAACAACAACAACAACAACAAAAGGAGAGCCCGAGAGAGAGCGTGGGAGGAAGTACCCGCTGAGAGAGCGAGCAAACGCGAGCGAGCGAGTTTAGAGCGAGAGAAAGAGAGAGAGCGCTTTTTTAATGGAGAAAGTACTTTTGTGTTACGAGTACCATTGCAAACAAAAGGGGGCAAAATACGAGACAAAATGCCTTAAAAACCAGACAGAGACAGAGAGAATAAGAAAAGAAGAGGAAGAGGGAAGAGGAAAAAGAGGGATTTTCAATTTCTCTCTGCTTTTTGTCTCTTCTCTCTTTCTTTTTTTTCTTTTTTTTTCTTTTTTCAACTGTTTTCGAAGAGGACAAACTTCTTTTTCCAACGTTTTTTTTTAAAAAGGTGGTTTTGTGCAAATTACATGCGCAATTTCTTTACATTTAGGCGCGCGCGCTTTATCGAGCGACGACACTTTACCAGAGAGAGAGAGAGGGAAAGATGAGCAGCACCAGCGCGTCCTCCGAGGAAAGCGCAGGTGGTGGTGGTGGTCGTGGTCAGTACGGGGGTGCAAACATATCCTCCCCTGCGTCAGCGACGCCGTATTATTCTCACCAATCGCATATTTTGCAGCACCAAGTCGGAGTTGACTTTCTCTCGTCGTTTCAGCTTCAGCAAACGCAGACGCAGCAAAACCCCGCGGCGCAACACACACGAGGGGAACAATCTTCGACGAAACTTTCTTCTCCTTCTTCGCTCTCGTTGAGTGGTGGTCAAGGTGGTGGTTCCGGGCAGCAACACGCGCAGTCGTCATCATCGCCGCAACTGCAGCAACAACAGCAACAGAAGGCGACGACGACGACGACGACGCAACAACAGTCTCAACAATTCTTTTCGCACGTGGTAGCCGCTGGGTGGTGCGCGCAAGCCGCGGAGAATAATCAAATCATGGGCGAGCTCGGGATGCGAGCGTATTTTAACCCGTACGGTATCGCCTTGTCCGGGTGGGATATCGATCATCCTTCGCACGAAAGTCAAGAAATAGAGCCTTCGAGGTTGAACGAGTTCGCTTCGATCGATGACGTGCACACGTCCTCGGAACAAGAAGGAGGATATAACATGCGGTTCCACCCAGATCCAGACGCGAGAGAGGCGTATGGTGGAGCGATGTCGCTGAGAGAACTGTCCGATGCGATCGATTGGCACGACTGGAACTGCCGGGACGTGTCGCTCGCGGCGAAGGACCGGTCGTTTACGCCGCCGTATTTAGGATTGTTAAGAGGGTATTTGAACGCGTATTTCTTACGGTTAGTGGAAATTGGAAGAGTCATTCAGTGCTTTTCCGACGAAGGAAGAGCGGTGTTCGTAGCTTTCCACACCGGGTTGTTGACGAAGAAGGAGAAGAACGAGTTGTATTGCGTGTTGCAAGCGAGAGAGGTTTTGGGAGGCGCGAGCGGTCAAACGCAGCGCTATCAACAACATCCGTACGAGCTCGTCGCGTTTGTGACGAAAGATCGATTGAGAGATCCAAACATGCCGTGGAATTACATCGAGCCTTTGATGCGCGCGCCAGATCCGGCTATCTTTTACGACGATCCTTTAGATTTGGTCTACGACGCGCACGCCGCGTTGGACGTGGACGCCTCTTTTTGGGAACAGTTGGACGATTTATCGTTGGTGAGTTCATTTTTGCCGAAGAATCTTTTGAACTCGCAGTATTTGCGAAGAATATCGGCAAAAGAGGCGATCAATCGAGCCGAAAGAATTTGCAAGTTGGATCCGAAGCAAGCTGCTTTGACGTTTACGAGATTATACGGGCCTCGGCAACCGGGGGAGACGCGCATGGTCCTTCCTTTGACATTTATCGATCACGAAAGCTATAACGCTTTGAGTAGTGATGGTGATAAAAGCGCGTCTTCGACATCAATTGTTCCTTCTTCTTCTTCCGGAACATCTTCTCTTCAAATTGGAAACTGCGCTTTGATTTGTACGTTCATGAAGTCAAAGCGCGGCGTGAATCGCGCGTATCGAGCCATCGGCTTGCAATCTTTAGAAAGCGCCTTCATGGAAGCGCGGATTATCGGTTCTGTCGATCAGCCATGGTTACGTCGAGACGGCCCGAAAGCACCGTCATCGCAACTGCAACGACCGAGAACGGCGACGGGCGGGGCGGAAGAATACAGCGCGCAATTCGAAGCGACGTTGAAACAGTTGCAAGCCGTGCAAACTTCGCGCGCCGCCGCCGCCGTCGCGGTCACCGCCTCTTCGAAGCATAAAAAGCGAGATCAACGGCCAATGTCTCCGGGGACACCAGATGGGCAGCACATTTCGTATTCGTACAAGTATGGCGCGAAGAGATCTCCGGTATCTCCGGTTGAGATTGAAGAAGACGAAGAAGCGAGAAAAGAAAGAGAAGAAGAAGAAGAAGAGGAAGAGGAAGAGTATGTCGCTCGATCGAGCGAAAGAAGAGCGGAGATGGCCTACGCGAATGCGTTAGTTCCAGTTACTCCTGGAACTGGGAAACCACCTTTATATGGCACCGTGGTGGCGGCAGCGGCAAAGCAAGCGAAAATGCACGAATGGATCGAGCCGCGCAGTGCGATTAAGAAGCAACAGCAACAGCAAAAGAAACGCGCCGCGGCGCCGGACGAGGAAGATGTAAAGGTGAAGGGTAAGAAAACATCAACCTCTCGCGTGGCCACCTCTGCCGCGACCGCTCCATCGTCTGGAGGGTTTACATACGAAGGGCCGAAAGTGAACATTCCGAATTTGCCCGAGAACGTCTTAGATGAGGTCTACCAAGCCGCTGGTTTGGACGTATCGTATTCAGATATCAGAGACGTGAAGGAGATGCCGGAGAAAGATCGACTGGACTACCTGAAGCGCCAAAAGAACGCGCATAAACTTGCGGAAGAGATTGTTTTAAAAGAGTTAGCGCCGTTCGGAGAAATTATCGACGTTACCGTCAGGCCGACTAAACACGCGGCGGATCAAATGTATGCGGTCGTGACGTTTAAGAAATGGTACGATCTCGAGGCCAAGGAGACCATCGAGAGCGGCGGCTTATTCACGGTTGAAAATTTTTTCAACAACGAAGGAAAAATTGTCATGCGCAAGAGCGAACGAGATTTTGGCGCGCCGGCGAAGAAGAAGATTGACATTTCTCCCGCGGGTGCTGTATTGGGTGAATTTATGGGTACTAAGAAGATGCTCGACGCCGATGAAGATGTGCGACCGCCGGTGGAGCCCAGATCGGGATGGACGAAAACGAAGCACTCGAGTATTTCTGGCCAGCGCTTGTATCAAGGGAACTGTGGAAAATGCGAAAAGACATGCTTTGTGCCCTTCATGCCAATAGCTTCTATGCCCATTCCAAAGTGTTCGCAGTGCATGAACGAAGAGATGCGAAAGAAGTAAACAGAGAGAAAGAGAGAGAGATTTACGCTTGCGGCGGAAGGCTCAAGCGTAGAGTGAGAAAGGAGGATGGGAAGAAAAAGAAGAAAAAAAAAGTTTTCATAAAAAGTAGTTACACATATACACCTACAACAGCATCTATTCGCGCGCGCAAATCCAACACCACCACACACTCATCCATACATTTATATCATTATTATGTTTTTCTATCGGCTCAAGTTCTCTTGAACTTCTTCTTTCGAGACTTCAACCTCTTTAATCTCTTCGTGCACGTCGTCGTCTAATTTCATTTGTGCCTCGGGCACTATCGTGCTCTGCACGGACTCACCGGGGACGATGCATTCCGTCCGCACGTCTTCGCACTCGTCGTCTTCTTCGGGATAGTACCTATCTTTGCCAATTTGCTTGACGAATCGATTGAATAATTTCACCACCGCGACATTCGGCGTCAACAGTTTAATCGCCAACGATTTCTTCCCTCGCGAATTCCCGAGCTCAGTTTTGATCTTCCTCACCACCCCGGAAGCGGCCACATCGGCCGGTTCTGCCAACGCGTTGACGAACATTCGCCCTTGCTTGCCAAACGCGTACCTCCCACTGGAAATTAAATCCGTAAACACCATCCCTGGACTGACCGTGTGCACTTTAATCATTTTATCTTTCATCTTTTCGTTCGAACTCATCTCTTTGTTTAACGTTTTCGTCAGTTGGCTCAATCCGGCTTTGGTGAATCCATACGCGGCGTATTTTCTCGTTTCCATCCCATCCGATCCCGCTCCTTCCATGTTAAATATGTGATATCCAATAGTATTCTCATCCTTCTGTGCCGCCATCGTTCTCATCGCTTCTCGACAACACAGCAACGTCCCAAGCGCGTTCGTCTTCACCACCTCTTCGATCGTGCTCGGATCCTGATCGATGATATCGTTGTACTCGTACCCGTTCGTCCCGGCGTTGTTGATCCAAAAATCAATCCCACCAAAGTTTTCTACGCAATATCTCGAGAGTTCTGATACTTGCTCGTGATCGCACACGTCGCACGCGATCCCGCACACGTTTTCCATGCCGTATCTCGCGCGCAACTCGAGGACGACATCGTTCACATTCGCCTCTGAACGAGAAGTCACGCACACTCGATCGCCTTCCTGTAAAAATTGGTTGGCGAGTTCGTAGCCTAAACCTTTCGTGGACCCGGTAATGAGCACTCGCTTTTGACTCATTTGATATTGTTGTTCGTTTTCTTCTTCTTTTTCTGCTCTTTTCGCCGTCGTCGTCGTCGCCGTTCTCGCGGACGTTGATGAAACTTTTCCTCCGTGTCGTCGTCCGATTGGATTAAATCCATCATCGGCGGATGAAACTCTTCTCGCCATCGCGCTCGACGACGTAAACGATGTCGTCACCTTCCCGCGTCCCGAAGATCTGTTCGTGATGATTGCATTTTTTGCCGCCGCTGATGCCTTGGGAGTTGACGACATCATCATCATCATCATCTTTGTTGTTGTTGTTGTTAATATGTGCGTGAGATGATATTTTTTCTGCCGCCTTTTAGACTTACGTTTGATGAGATAAATTACAACTGCCGCTGCTCGGCGTGCGTTTGCGCTCGTGTTTATTATTAGTATATCTTTCTTTCTAATTGCTCATTAATTTTCTCCCGACGAGCAGATCTCTGCTCTATTGCTCGTCTCTACCGCCGCTTCTTTTTTCTCCTCCTCCGCTGGGTTGTTGTTGCTGCTTTTGTTGTTGTTGACGTTGACCCCCGTCTTCGGTCTCCTCTCTTTGCTCTTGTTGTTGTTGTTGTTGTTGTTGTTGTTGTTGTTGTTGGTTTCCAGTTTGAGCAGCAACAGCGCCGGGTTGCTGATTGGCCAACAACTCGCGAACGACCGTGCTGTTTGGCCAAAATGATTTCACTTCTTTTGCCTCGTTCTCTGATAACTTTCCTTCTTTTAAAGCTTTCAACACGTATCGCTCCCATTTTTTGTGGTCCAACGTTTTGAAATCTACGTTTTCTCTCGCGATGATATCGACGTACACTTTCAACTTTTTCAACTCGTTATCGGTCGCTCGGCTCGTGTGCGCGTTTCGAAAGGGTTTAATTTTCAACCCGGAAGATGGGTTCATGGCGAAGTTTCTGCGCAAATCGTCGAACATGATGGTATTGCTGGAATCGTACCCTCGCTCTTGGCTCCACGGTTGCGCCCAAATCCATCCGAGCGGTTTGCAATTGAAAATGCCTCGTTCTTTAGTTTGGACGGTAATCATAGATCCAGAATCCACTAACGCTAAGATCTTATAGCTCGGATGCGATAACACACCTAATTCTTGCATTTTCGTTTTAACCCATAACATGCTCGTCGCGCTCCAGATGACAATGTCGTACCTCTTATACGCGCTCGACAAAAAATCGTGCAGATACGGCCTCGCCAACTCTTGCGCGTTCTCACCCGGCGTTCGGTGGTCAAATAACGTGTAATCGATATCCAAAACCAACAATTTCTTCCCTTCTCTCGTCTCGTTCAACGGACTCAACCCTTTATACTTCTCCACCCTCGCCGCTAACCTCGCCACGTACACCGGATCCGCGTAACACAACAAAGGCTCCGAATCCAACACGTCGCTTTCGAAATCATCCAAAATCTCCGGCGCTTTCTCCAGCATTTCCTTCTCCAAATTCTTCAACTCAGTCACATCTTTCGTCGATTTCCCTAATAACATCACTTTATTCGGCAGTTTCCCCAAGCTCTCGATCGACGCTTCGTCCGGCGCTAAGTGTTTTCCGAGCTTCAAATTCGGCATCTTTTGATTCATCGGCTCGATGCCGGTTTCTCGTTCAATTTTTCTTTTCAGCTCACGAATGGTACTCCGCTTGGAAATTTCGATGTGGATTGAAGCTTTCCCGTGTTTAATCTCAATCGTCGTCGTCGAATCGTTCATGTTGTTGTTGTTTCGATGATCACGGTGGTCGTCGATGTCAACATCGATATCATCAACTCCTCCGCTCATTTAAGATATCCAAATCTTTATCCAAAATGGAAACAACGAACCGTCGCTGCTCTCTCTGCGCGTTCGTTCTCTCTGAAAAGTCTTCGTATTATTACTGCGCGCTTAATTTGCTCTCCTGCGCTTCTTTTTCTTTCTTTCTCTCGTCGGTAGTAGTGGTGGTGGTGGAAGAGATCAGCGCAAAGCGCAGCTTTAGCAGCAGCGAATACTAAAAGTGACGAGTGGAACGAAAAGATATCACTCGTCGTATTTAGGGGAAAAGAGACGTCACAAACACACTCTTTTGGCATTACCGCGCGCACAAAGAAGAAGCGCCTAAATACATAAACACACACACACACGCGCGCGCGCGTGTTATTAAAAGAAAATGGGCTTGTGCGTCTCGAAACCGATGGAATCGTCGACCGAATCGACTAAAACGACGACGCGTAATACTAAATCAAAGTTCACAAAATCCAATTCATCTGTCGTGCAAGATCCGCGGTCGCACAAAATCACGCGCGTGAACGGCGCGAGCATAAAGTCTCTCGGGAACGCGTTGTTCTTTCCGGACAAAGCCATGCCGTGCAAATCAATTACCGTTCCAAACTTTGTGTGCAGAAGAGGCACTGCTTGCGAGTATGCGCACGCGCAAACAAACTTGACGTTCTTTTTGGATTGTTTGAACTCCGCCGAGTTTTCGTTGGACGTGTGCATATTCCAACTGACGTGTAACGAAATCGCCGAGGCGGTGACGAACGCGGTGAAAAGAGGCGTAAGGGTGAGAATTATCACGGACGCGAATAACGTGGACAGCAATGGGTCGGATATTCGACGATTGAACGAACTCGGAAGTCCGAACAAAGGGTTTCATTATAATCACAAGATGGGGATCCAAATCAGATGCGACGAAAGAGTCGGAAGCCAAGAGTGCCGAACGAAGCCGCACATGCACCATAAATTTTGTATCATAGATTGCGGGCAATCGAAAAAAGATTACACGAGCAATACGAAATTAATGAATGGAAGTTTCAACTGGACGAGACAAGCGGTTTTGGAGAATCAAGACAACGTGATGGTTTTAGAAGGCTCGGTGAACTTCCCGATGATTAACGCCTATCAGCAATCGTTTAACATGATGTGGTCGAAATACGAACGGTTCGTGCTGCCGAGGGCGGGTTAGTCGTGATGATGATGACGAAACCGAGCCTACAGCGGCGCGCGTAGTAGTGTATAGTGATGATGATATTATTGTGTTGTGCTAGTGCTTGTATTATACTGATGAAAAGAATATCTTGATTTTTATTTCATGAAAATTTCATTGTTTTATGTGTACAAGCGAATTTGCGACTTTTCACTAATGGCGCAAAGTCGACTTTTCAACGGCACGTCGCCGCGCCAGTCTTTCTACTAAAATACCTTTTCTTCTTCTCCTTCCTGCTCTCTCAACTCCGAAGCGGACGATAACGATTTCTTACTTTTCGAAGAGAAGATACCGGTCAAGAACCCTTTCTTCTTCTTCTTTTTCTTTTCCGCCTCCGCGGAAGCCCCCTTCTTGAGGTCGTCTTCTTTCGCCGCCTTCATCGACGAAAACGCGATTCCTTTCTTCTTTGCCGACGCTTCCTCGTTCTTCGTTTTAATCAAATCCTCTCTAGTATCCGACTTTGTCGCCGCTACCCTTACCCTCCCTCCGCTCGAGTGCTTACTCGACAACTCGCTCAAATTCTCTTCCTCTTCTACGATGGTCTCGTAAATTGCGTCGTTTTCCTCCTCCTCATCGTCTCTCTCTCCTCCTTCGTACTCTCCATACACGCACGTATTGTACATATCGTCCTCGGCTTCGTCGTAATCTTCGTCTCTGTTACTGTTCATTTCGTCTCTCGATTGCGCCAAAAGCGCTTTGATTCGCTCGGAAAATTTCGCCGAATCCGAGACTTGTTGCTGCTTATCTTCATCTTTCTCCTCTTTGAGAACCTCCACTTGTTCTCGATGTTCTTGTTCTTGATGTTGTTGTTGCTTTTGATGTTGCGAGGCGATCCGGCGGAACCGTTCCAAAGTCGTCGCATCGTCTCCCACGTCGATCGACGCTCGCTTCGACCTTCGTCCCGATTCTTCCTCCAACTGTAACAACTCCTCTTGGTGATGTTTTTGTTGTTGTTGTTGTTGTTCTCCCTCTCGACTGTTGTTGTTGTTGTTGTTGTTGTTGTTGTTGTTGTTGTTGTCCTGACTGGATGAACTTCTTTTGGGACTTCCGTTATCATTCGCATCACTCGTCGTCGTCGTCGTCGTCGTCGTCTGAATCGTTTTCATTCTCGTTAGGTCAAGATTTTGGAAACCAACTGTCGCATCGTCTTCATCTTTCGCGCGACAACTGCTGCTCGTATTATTACGACTCCCAGGAACCATCGTCGAGGATGATGACATCCTGATCTGTTTTACAAAAGCTTCGAAAGAGTGGTGGTACTGCTCTTTTTCTTCTTCTTCTTCTTTGTGTATGCGTCGATAAAGTGTCGGGCGTGAATGCATTAAAATACGAGAGGAAAAAACTCTTTTGGATAACTTAAAAGACAGTCATGAGAGTGTGTCTCTTCATCTTCTCGATCGAGTAAAAAAGTGTTTCTCGTCGCATTTGATGGAGTTCGCACGAGAAGACCGTCGGTGTTCACTGAATTTCTGTTCCTCCTTCTAATACGAGTGTACTCTCGCGCTGGCTGCTACAATACATCTATGTTGTGAACGCTAGAAAAACAGTATTGAACTCCTACGTAATCGCGGTAGAACAACTACTCTAATAGCCCACTCTCTACTTCTAATACTCTGCGATGCCTTTATCATCACCAAAAACACACTCGTTCTCGTCGTTCTCGCTTTCTTTTTCGTTCTCCGCTTGTCTTCTTCTCATTTCCCGCTCTTTGCGCGCGATTTCCGGCGTCCAACCGACCCCGACGGCGACGCCTTTCGGCCGGCGCGAAAGCGGCTTCTCGGCGACGATAAATTTTTCCCCCTCGCGAGCGCGTTCGGAATAGTTGTGATATTTTGCGAATTCGTGCATGACGATGCTCGACGCGACTGCGACGTTTAGAGACGCCGTACCTGCGCCGTATTGCTTTATGTAGACGAAACCGTCGCAGATTTTCTTTTGTTGAGGGGTCATCCCGTGGCCTTCGTTACCTGTTTTCGTTGCGAGTCGAGAACGAGAACGTCAATCGGGAGAACTCCAAAGAGGAATGAAAGAGAACGGCGGCAACGAAAGAAAGAGAGAGAGAGAGACATAATAGAAAAAAGGCAACAAGTACATCGATTTTTCACTCACCTAAAACAAAAGCCGTGTTGCCTTTCCACGGATACTTCGCCACGTCCACGCTCTCCTCGGTAATCTCCACCCCTAAAATCTCCTCAACATTATAAGTCTCTCTCATCGTCTCCCTGCATTCCTCCAACGTTGGATGGTGTTCAATCTTCACGTGCGCGTCCGATCCTTGCGACCCAAAAACGTTGTAATGCGCGGATCCAACCAAGTGCATGGATTTCACATCAAACGCGGTGCAGTTGCGACAGATGGTGCCGATGTTGTGTTTTTTAGACACGTTTTGGACGATGAAATGCATCTCAGCAGGGGGTACCTTTTCAGAAGTCATCTCTTTCTCTTCTCTTCTCTTCTCTCGTTATTATTACTGTTATTGTTATTCGTATTCTCCAAAACTCTGTCTCTCTGTCTCTCTGTCTGTCTGTTGCGCGCGTAAAGCAAAGTTCATCAGAGAGCCGACTTATAGTAGAGATATAATTACCTTTTCTTTGTTGTTTGCGTGTTTTTTGTTTTTGGCAGTTTTGGCGGCAAAAACGTCAATTATTCGTCAAAAAATCTCAGTCAACGCATGTCTTTTGCAAAAAAGAGATCCTCCTCCTCCTTCTCACGCAAAGCGGAGACGACGAAAGAGATGACGACGACGACGAACAATAACACTAACGACGAAAACAGCAACAACACCAACACCAACAATTCGTCGTCGTCAAAAAAGTCGTCCTCGTTTACTCTTCCTCCTTCTCCGAATAGGGAGACGATGTTTTCATTCCATTGCTCGGCGACGTGCAGTCACGGGATGTTGAGGTAAGTATTTTTTACTCGCAACATATTCCTCCTCGTTTACCATTAACCATTATTCTCTGTTATTATTATTATCATCATTCAAACGACACAGGGAAATCGAAACGTTCTGGAAGAAGCAAAACGCGTCGTTACGACACGAGCTGTCGACCACGCGTAAAAACGAAACGAAACTGAAACGAGAGTTGGAGAAAATGGAAGATCGACGAGCGAACGAAAGGAAAGAAATGAAATCGATGCGAGAGGCTTTACGAGCGATGCGAGAAGAGGCGAGAAGGCACGAAAAGATTACGATTGATTTGTCAAAGAAGCACGAGGAGGAAATGCAGAAGGTGATGGATGAAAAATATCGAGTCGAGATGGGAGCGAGTTACGCGATGGATGAAGTTTTAAGGAAAGTCAAGAGGATTACAGTTGTCGATGATGATGATATTGATGCGCATGCAGATGGTTCATACGTACATGCGAGCTAGCTTTTGCCTTTCGTTGCTATATTTATTTCTCATGTTCGCAACGTGCAAGTTGTACATCTCCGGAATCGCTTTGACCGCCGCCGCGTAGACGACGCTACTGAACTTCCCTTTACCTGGACCAGTGCCTGGATGTTCGAATTGTGTTTTGACCAATCTCAGGAACGCTTCGGTGGATTCCGGGTCGAACACCCACTCGTTCGGTTTCTTTGATTTTTGAATTTTCGCGTGGCAAATCTCGCATCGCTTTTTAAAATCCTCAAAATTACTCTTCCAAGTGTCCGTCATCCAATCGTCGTTTTTCTCGTCAAAAGTCGCCGCGACGGCTGGAGATTTTGAAGCTGCTTTCAATGGCGTCGGACGCGCCGATTTTGTCGGCGTTGGACGCACAGAGCGAGTGTTCGGCGAGGAAAAACCCGCGGCGTTGTCGATACCATTCTCTCCTCCTTCTCCTCCTTCTCCTCCTTCTGCGACGAGTTTCGCGGATTCCCAATCTGGATTTGCCGTTTTGAAAAACTTGTTCATTTTGTCCCGGAGCGTTTTTTCCGTCCAAACAAACTCCATCTCCGTTAACAAATACATCACCATCGCTCTGGACAAAAACGGGTTAAAGAGCTCTTTCGGCGCTCTCATGCAAAACTCCTCTAATTTTGAGTTCAATTTCTCTTGTTTATCTGCTCTCAAGGCGTGCTGACCTAAACCAAACTCGTTCGCGTCGTCGTTTATTTTCCCGCTAAAAATTTGCGCGAGCTTTGCGAGCGCTTTCACGATTTCAACGAGTTCTGGGTCGTTCTCGTCTTCCGGTTTCCACTCGCCAATCGGTTGCGGTCGTCGGCCAATCAGCGGGTTGCTTACTTTCGTACCCATCGCGCTCACAAACGCAGCCGGTGGCTCGATACCATTCGCAATCATTTCCTCGCGCATATTCATCCACTTTCTCGTCATTTGGTCTTTAGACAAACCAACCAAAGGCGCGTATTTCTCGTTTGTCGAAGCTATGCTGACGATGTGCGCCCACGCGTGGCCGAATTCTTCCACCCCTTCTTTCAACGCGGTGAGCATAGGCTCCGTCCAATTGATCGTCCATCCGCGTCCACATCTGATCTCTCCTCTAGCTTCCGCTTCCAGTCTTAGCTGTTCTTTTTGTTTGTAAGTCAACTCAACTTCGCCTTTCAGCGGCGTCGTGCCGTCGGCGTTGACGTTTTGAATTTCTCCTTTATTCACAAAGAAACCGGAATGTTTCGTTTTCCTCCCATCTCGGTCGAAATACTCGTCCAACTCTTCGTCGTCGATCCAATCGTCGTCGACGTCGTACCAATCGATGTCACCACGTCGGCGTCGCTTGTTGCTTTTCTCCTTCTTCTTTCTTTTCTTCTTCTTTTCTTGATCGTTTTGGGGCTGTTTTTCGTCGCTCCCCGGCGCGCTTTTATCGTCATTATTCGCGTTCTCTTCATCGCCACCAGTACTACCTTTCTCTCTTTTCGCTCTCTTCTCTTTCGAAGGTGGTGCCACCAACGTTCCTCCGGGCGTCCTCGTCGGATGATCGTCTTCCATCTCCGACCCGCTCGAATCGTCGTCCTCGTCGTCGTCCTCTTCCTCGCTTCCATCCTCCTCTCCTTCGCCCTTCTCCCCATCTTCCTCCTCCTCCCCATCCTCGCTCATTTCCTCTTCCTCGCTCTCTTCTTCATCCGAACTCTCTTCAGAGGACGAATCGCTCTCGTCTCCGCCTTGCACCCCGCCTTGATACAGCGCCTCGATCCTTCGAATAACCGCCGCCATGTGCCCTCCGCCGCCGTTCGTTTCCAACATCTTATCGTTATTCGTTTTGCTCAATTGCACATCTCCTCCTCCTCCTCCTTCTTTTTCGGCTTGTTGTTCTTTCTCTTGTTTCTCCTTCGTTTTCATTCGTTCTTTCACCGATATCCCGGTTTGTTCCTTGACCAATTTTTTGTAGTTGATCACGTTGTCCGAAGAGTCTTCCATGTCCAACTCGCATTTTCTGTTTTGTTGTTGTTTTCGATGAAAAAATTGAGAGAAAATTTCAAAAAAGTCAAGTCAGTTTCAACTGTTTAAAGGGAAAGTGGTTTTTGCCCAATACAAAAGCTCGTTTGAAACCACCTATCGACTTTCTCGTTCGAACTGAGCCGCTTTACAACGCGTGGCTCCCTTTGGTGTCGTCGTCATTATCGAATGTAATCAGCTGCTCATTGGGGTTTTTGTTCTCGTTCGAATTGAAAGTCGATATGGTTTTCCGAGAAAAAAAGAGAGACGAGAGAGAGAGAAAATTGATGATGATGAAAGATGTGTCATCTCTGCATATACAAACATAAACGCACAGTCGTTTCGTCGCAGGCGGCAGCGCAGAAGTCAT
>Ga0233450_10001293_pt1 | contig 26632 bp, 16 predicted proteins | sample 011ome_30_FD_189956 | JGI IMG/M metagenome (GOLD analysis project Ga0233450, IMG submission 189956) | Coastal salt marsh microbial communities from the Groves Creek Marsh, Skidaway Island, Georgia - 011501CT (spades assembly) | ecosystem: Environmental > Aquatic > Marine > Intertidal zone >... | reverse complement strand
TTTTTGCAGCCGGTAGAGGTGGGTGAGGTGGTGTCTCTCCTTGGCTCGGTCAACTACGTAGGGACCAAATCCTTGGTTGTTGGTATCAAGGTGGTGGCCGAAAATATTCATACTGGTGCCCATCGGCACACAAATACCTGCTACTTCACGATGGTGGCCAAGGATGCCAACGGAGCGACGGCAACAATACCACCGCTGATTTTAGAAACCGAAGAGGACGTCCGGCGCTACTGTGCAGCGCTTCAGCGAAAACGCCTTCGCGATCATGCAAGAAATTATATGAACGATTACAAAAGTAATTTTGTCGTTGATGACGACGTGCAAAAATTTTTGGAAAAGCAGCGCTGCGAAGTCGCGCTGTTCTAGCTCTCCAACCGAAACGTGGCCGGCATTCGTTTCTTACGCCACTAAGCCCCTTTGTTTAGCAGCATCGAAACGAGCATCTCTGCATGGCGCTCAACCATGGGCTCTTGGCAGGGGTCCACGCCAAAAAGATCATGACACTCGGCGGCAAACGAAAAAATCGTCGAGGTACTGCTGATCATGATGTAGTACCAGTGGACGAAAGCGTCCCGGGATAATCCTTCGGTTTCATGTACAAGCTTTTCCATTTCGATGGTCGAGGGGCGAATGTGTTTTTCAATCAGGTATTCCAGTCGCCAGCTTTGGCGAGTGGCTTCCTGGCTCATGAGGCGGCTCAGTTCGGGATGGCCTGCATGAAAATAAACATAGAATCGGACAATAAAGGCTAGGGCGTCTCTCCCTGACACTTCGCGCATGATGGAAAGACGCTGCTCAAATTCCATCCTCATTTCCCCGAAAATGGCGTCGGTAGCCGCCTTCCAAAGGGTCTCTTTATCTTCGAAATGATAGGCAAGGACATTGCGTTTTACCCCCGCCAGCGTCTCGAGGTCTTTGAGGGATACCGCATCAAATCCCCGCTCGGGAAAAAGCTGCTTCCCAGCCGCAATCAGGCGGCTGCGCGTTGCTTCTGCTCGCTCTTGTGTTCTTCGCCGGCTTTTAACGTTGTTTTCGGCTGTTGTTTGTGTGCGTGGCATTGATTCCTCGGAGTCCTGGCAACCGTGTTTTGCAATATAAGGGCAAAAACGTGCTTTAGGGTTCGATTTGTGTTGACCAGTAGAAAACTGCCCTTTAAATTCACTCAACAGTAATAATAGTAAATTAAAAATTACGTACAAGTAAGTTTAAGGGGATTTTATGAGACCAAGACTGTTAAACGCCGCAGTGGCTGGGGTAATCCTCGGCTTGCCCTTGACCTCCTATTCTCAGGGAGTATTGGAAGAGATCGTCGTGACCGCAACCAAACGTGAGACCAGCCTGGCGGATACAGCGATTGCAATCACAGCGATCTCGGCAGAGCAGAGAGTCGCTCTTGGTATCTACACGGCACAGGATGTGGCCAACATCACCCCTAGCATGTCCTTTCAGCAGAACGCCGGCGGTGGCGAGGGCAATCGAATTTATTTGCGGGGCATTGGGCGAGAGACCAATACAACGGGTACGGAGCCCGGCGTGGGGGTCTATGACAACGGGTTCTATGCCAATGAATCCGCGGCACTCGCGGCCCCGATAGATTTAACCGAGCGCATAGAGATTCTTCGCGGCCCGCAGGGAACATTATTTGGGCGAAACACAACCGGGGGTGCCGTCAACATCATAACGAAAAAGCCCGGCGAGGCATTGGAGCACACCGTCCGGGGCCGTCTGGGCAACTATGGCCGCAAAACGTTGGCGTTAACCAGTAGTGGTCCCATTAACGATACCTTTGGCTATTTGCTTCACTACAGTTTGGAAGATGCGGATAGCTTTACTGAAAATGTGTCCGGGCCAGATCCGATCGGTACAGACACTGACCGGTTTGAAGCGCAACTCAACGTCAAGCTCGCAGATACCATCGACTGGAATCTTCGTTACTTTAGTGCGTCATTCGATAACGAAACCTTTGAGCGGGCGAAGCTGGATGGTTACCGCAACGAGGAAGGAGCACCATCGAAGCTCGGCGAGATCGTCATCAATCCAGAGCTTTTTGCTCCGCTAGCAACTGCACCCGATCAACTGGATCCGTTTAAGCGAAGCGCCGATGTTCAGGGCTATGTCACGGTTGATGATCAAGAGACCGTTCAATCGACGCTTACCATCGATCTCGATAGTGTCACCATTAAACTCCTGAATGGCTATCAGCGCTACAGCTGGGATAGCGCTAAGGATTTTGACGGCACCGCCAGCCCGGCTTCGTTTGTAGAGTCAATTGGGCAGAAGGAGACAATGACTCAGCACGAGCTACAACTTTTCTCCACACATGAGGGCCCGCTGCAGTGGTTAGTCGGCCTGTTTTACCTCGAGAACGACTTAGACCAGCCCTACGTCCTTTCGGATGCAAACAATCCTTTTCTGATTCAGAATCTTTCTGGTGTCGCGAACCCCGATGGAATCTTCTACTCACAGCGTGGCATTCTAAACACCGAATCAACGGCTGTTTATGGACAGGTGGACTGGGATCTTACCGATCGACTCAGTCTGTCTATGGGACTACGTTACAGCGAGGACGATAAAGCAGGTCAAGAATCTCAAACTATTTTTTATGACTCCGTGCTGGATTTTTGTGGAGAGGGCCGTCTTCCCGAGCTTATTGCCAGCGGTGATCCCTATTTTACCCCGCCGGGATGTTTTCGCCTTGGCGTATTGGTTTCAGACTTGGAAGATGACCACAAGGAAAGTTGGAGCTCTACGGATTTTCGGCTGAACGCTTCCTACAAGGTGTCCGATGCAGGACTTGTCTACGCAACTCTCTCTTCGGGTTACAAACCCGGTGGTTTTAGGCTCGGTGGCATGCAGGATGATCCCGATACGCCTGAGAATGAATCAACGGTTGCCAACGAACAGGTTAAGTCTTACGAAGTTGGTTTCAAGGGTGATCTTAGCGATAACTTCTCTCTGAGCACGGCGTTGTTCTTCTACGACTATGAAGATATGCAGGTCGAGCTCGATATCCTTGATCCTAACAGCGGTATCGTGACTAGCCGGCTCGCCAATGCGCCGGAAGTGGATATCTTTGGCTTCGAATTTGAGGGTGTCTGGGCGATCACGGATAGGTTATCCCTTCTGGGTAACTACTCCTATTTAAGCTCGGAGTACGAAGCTGACTTTTTTGTGTCTGACAATAAAAGCAACGAAGTGCGAAACGTTCTTGGTAATGAACTCAACAGGACGCCAAACAGAAAATGGAGTATCTCAGCTATTTACCGCCAGCCTGTCGCCGCTGGAGACTTAACGGTAAGCAGCAACTATAGTTGGATCGATCGACAGTATGTCACCGTCTTCAATGACGCTATCGAAACAGTTGATAGCTATGGCGTGCTTAACGGACGGGTCGCTTGGCGCCCAGCAAACGGGCTCTTTGAGATTGCGATCTATGGACAGAATCTGACTGATGAGCTCAGCTACGCGAATGCTTATTCAGTGAGTGCGCTCGTAGATGGTGTGCGCCGCACGGGGAACCCGATTAATCCCCGTACTTACGGTCTGGAGGCGGTTGTTTTCTTTTAGAAAAGCCGACAGATAAGAATGAAGTATACGCTTCGGTAATTCGCGATGTTTTCTATCGATCCCCACGCGACGTATCTAATGCCGGCTCATTTTGGTCCGAGGTACACGGGCGAAAAAACAAGCGGTTGGTATCATGATGTGACGGTAGTCGCTGTGCCCTTTAAAACAGAGCGAGACAAGTTGGCTGCACTGCTTCCTGCCGGCTTTCAGCTCGCCGATGAAGCTGTGGTAACTGTCTACTACGCCTGCAACAAAAATATTGATTGGCTTGCTGGGCGCGGCTACAACATGGTGGGTGTCAATGCGCGGACGGTATTTGTCGGCGCTGATGCCCCGATGGAAGGAAACTATTCACTGGTTATTTGGGAGAACCTAACGGACCCAATTTTGGTTGGACGCGAAGTGCAGGGAATACCGAAAATTTATGCGGAGATCCCAGATCACCAAATTCAGGAAGGCGTTTGGCGATGCAGTGCCAGCCATTTTGACAACAAAATTGTTGATCTTTGTGCGGAAAAATTCGTCGAGGTGCCGGCGGATGAAGTGAGTGCGGCGATGCGAGCGCAAGCGGGAAAAGAGCACCCGCTGACATGGCGTTATCTCCCCGCTGTCGGTGGATTTGGAGCCCCTTCGGTCAGCGAGGTTGTGACCTTTCCCTCTGAAAATATCTTCGACAGCGTCATGGTGGGCGAGGGTTCGGTGACTTGGAACACATTAACTTGGGAGGAGAACCCGACCCAGTTTCATATCGTTAATACGATGGAACGGCTGCCCGTTGTGGAATATCTGCCTGCGATATTGACTCGAGGCCGCACCAATCTGGTATTACCTGAGAATTGGACTCGGTCTCTCGCGCCCATGGACGGCGCTTAGTCGATGCCCTCATCCTATCAAGAAGTGCGGCAGGTCTGTTTTGTCGGTGCCGGCACCATGGGGTGCTTCAATGCCTTGATGGCCGGATCTGCAGGGTTAACCTGCACTGTCGTCGATAAATCGGCCATTGCATTAGATGGCTTTGAAGATCGCCTCCGGGCAACGGGCGATTACCTTTGCCATCAAGGCCTCTTCTCAGCGCCCGAGTTGAGCAACGCGCTGTCGATGATCGCTGTGGTTGCTGATCTTGCAGAAGCCGTGACCGGCGCCGATCTGATTAGCGAGTCGGTGCCTGAACAACTGGCGCTGAAAAAAGACGTGCTTGGATCCCTTGATCGGCTTTGCGATCCGCACACAATTATTACCACCAATACGTCCTCATTGCTGCCATCGGAACTCGAGGGGGCGCTCGCTCACGGCAACCGGTTTGCAGCCCTTCATTCTCATCTTGGCACGCGGGTCTTTGACATTGTAGGCGCTACTCGGACTGACCCAGGTGTGTTGTCAACACTCGAAAATTACGTAGAGAAGATAGGTGGCTTTCCTTTAATGCTGAAAAGAGAGAGCAGGGGATATGTGATTAACGCTATTCTTGGACCCCTCCTGAGGATGTCTTTGCTTCTGGTCGCGCGGGGTAAAGCCTCCGTCGAGCAAGTCGACCGAATATGGATGGAAAGCCAAGGCGCCCCGGTAGGACCTTTTGGTTTAATGGATCTGTTTGGTATAAACGTTGTTTATGATAGTTGGACACGGCCGCGTCCAGGCGACGAGGCGCAGCAGGCCGATATCCTTTCCTTATTAACTCCTTATATTGATACGCACAGTCTCGGGGTGAAAACGGGCCAAGGATTTTACAGTTACCCAAACCCAGCATATGCAGATCTCGAATTCACAGTAAAAGATGTCCCTTCTAGCCATATAAGGGAATTATTGATGACCGCCTTTTTGTCCAGTGCCGTCACACTTTCTGACAGCGAGGTGGCAGAACCAGCAAAAATTGATGAAGCTTGGCGGCTGACGTTTTCTGTTGGATACGGTCCCCTCGCGCAAGTTCAACAGCTGGGCAGCGGGGAGTTAGGGCGCCTTTGTAAACAGGCGCGTATAGAGGGTCTTTTTACTTAGCGAAAAGACCTGGTGCGCGGGAAGATGAATATTCCGGCGCACCAAGTGTTTCCCTACTTGCAGTTGGCGATTTTAAACCGTCACCGCATTGCCACGGAAAATCTTCGACAGATAGCGACTTTCCTTGGGGGAGGGTGCCGGTACCGCGCACTGCATAACTGCAGCGACCAGTCTCTCCATTTCCTCAGACAGCTCCTGATCGTTGGACGGCTCCTCCGTGTGGGCGCGTCGCGTGAGCTGAACCTGATTTATCGCTGGCACCGTCGGTAATCGCTCCCCTTCGACGCCCAGCGTTACCGTGAAGGCGTGCAGAGAATTTTTGACGAACAATGCCAGTGCGAACTCTTCACGGGTCGACGCCAGCGAGGTGTCGGGTGTAATGAGCACGATCTGGCAGTTGGGTACTAGCGCTGCGATGCGAGCACTGCGGAAATGATGGGTCAGCTGATCGTTAACAAGCTGTCGGAATTGATCGTCCGACAGTACACGATCCCAGCTGTTGCCGCGCTCTCCTGCGAGGGCATTGAGTGGTAGGCGCTCGAACGGGCTGCTGACGACTACGTCAAAACCGCCGCCATTACGCAACAGATCATCCAATGCGCCTTCGATATCATCGCCGATACAGCGTACGTCTACCGTGGTAGCAGAATCCGTATCAATAGTATGGCGAAGCGCTTTTGCGGTGTCTTCTGTTTTGGTCAGCACCCACAGCTTGTCCACGCCGTTTCGGGTAAAGCCGTTGGCGATTTCGGTAATTTCCGGTTTCATGCCATCGCCGATGAGAACGACGCGTTTGCCGTTCAATTTTGCCAAGTCCTTCTCACTCGGGGAGAGCAGCAGTTCGCCTTCTGTTACCGAGCGATCGAACTTCAAGCCACCCGAGGGATGGAAGGTCTCGCCGCTGACAATTTCGTCGGCGAGGTGGAAGACCGTTGACAAGCCAACTTGTTCATCGGTGGGCATCTTGTGTAGGTGAAGCCTGTTAAGAATGCCCGACTCGATCTGCGATGCCGATTTCTGGCTTGCCTCCTTGTCGAAGAACGGTGACGGCGCATCCACGAAGGAGCCCAGGAAATCATCCTTGTCTTCCTCCGTGAAAATACCGGCCAACACCAGTCGATCTACGAGTTTTACCGCCATGCCCATATGCATCAGGCACTGGTTGGCACTGCCGGTGCCGCCGGATTCCTTGACCTGATCGTAGAGTCTCGAGAGTGACCGCGGCAGGTCTTTGGTGGGAAGCACTGCAAGCGCATTACCCGAGAGTTTCTTCACGTCTTCAAGTGAATAGCCGCCAGCAACCGCCGCAATGATGGCCGCATGAACCTGATTTAACCGCTTATTTTCCAGTACCAAGCGGCCCCGACGGTCAAACAGCCCGGGGGCGTCGCCCAGACCTCGCAGACGAGCACCGTCTACCGGGCCCGGTGCCAAGGCATTAATTTGAATCTCGGGGCCCAGATGCCGAGACAGGATTTCAGCGAGCACCCGTTGTCCCGCTTTAGAGACGGCGTAGTCCGCGCGATTGGGATAGGCAACGGCAACGTATTTCTCGCCGCCAAAATAGCTCGAAACGTTGAGGATCGACCCTTTGCCCTTGTCCTTCATCAGCGGACCGAACTTGCGGATCAGGCTGTAGTTAGAGATTAGATTGGCCTCCATGGTGCGATTCCAATCCTTCAGGGTCATATCCACAACCATCTCCTCGGCGCCGGAGATGCCCGCGTTATTGATTAGAAAGTCGACCTGGCCAAACAAATCCACAGCATGTTGATGCAGGGTATCCAGCGCCTCGGGATCCCCGACATCGATATCCGCAAGGATATGGATGCGAGATTCTGGGTTTGGATAGCCGATGCCTCGAAGTTCGTCAGCAATTTCCTGTCTGGCTTCGATCAGCTTGGCTTCACTTCGAGCGCTCAGAAGCACCCGGGCCCCCGCGATAGCGAGGTACCGACCCAACTGCAGACCAATACCTAGGCTACCGCCTGTAATCACCGCCGTCTTGCCTTTGTGCAGTCCCGGGAGCACGCGCATCAGCGAGGTGGGCATGGCTCCCTTACCGGTAGCGCGCTTGATGTCCTTCGGAATCCATAGATTGATGGGGTCCATCTGGCGGACGCGGTTGGTGAGCGTAGCAGCCCAGTCTGCAGCAAAGGGCAGGGCGTCTTTATCTTCAGTGTCGTAGCGCACGAGTTGGTTTGGTTGAACTGCCCAGACCAGCTCGCCAGCAGTCTTGAGCGTATCATCCTCGTGACGCCAGCCTCGAATCAGGGCCTCATTGGACGCGCGAATCACGTCATTGAGGAGGTTGCCGTGCGAATCGCTCTGGTTAGTGACATAGGTGATTGCTGGGGGTTCGCACTTATCAAACCAGCGGCTCAGGTTGGTGGCCAGTGTAGAGGCAAAAGCGACCGGGGCTACCACCTCATCGCGCACGAAGTTTTCAACGTCCTCATCAGTGGCGGTCGAGATCGAGTATCCGTAGTGGCCATTATGCCTCTGCGGCAGCACGATCACCCCGTCGAGGCGGCCAAAGTGGTCATCGATAAACTGCATGGTGCGATCCATCGACTCCCGACGCAGCGGGTCGAGATGTGACAGCTGGACGTTATCCATCTCCTTGGCTTGGATGATGCTTCGGGCCTGGCCCACGGCTTCGAGATTACGAAACGCCAGCAGTACCTGAGCACCACTATCCGTATGCCGCTGGGCAAAGGTGACGGCCTCGTTGTAATCGGAGCCGCCCAATATCAGCACGATGCTGCCAGTCAGGTCTTCGAGGCGCTTATCCGGCCAAGACACCAGCTGTGATCGACTCTGTGCCGGTACCTGCATGCCGTTGGTCACCTCGACGTGGTGTCCGGAGAGTGCTGCAGATTCGTTGGAGGCAAGCCAAGTGATTGCCGATGCAACGTCATCTGGGGTGGGGTAGCGATAGGCGAGGCCATCTTCGCCATCCCGTGTGGTAATCATCAGGTCCTTGAACTCTTTGCCAGTACTACCGGGCTCGAGTCCCTGAAGTTCATCCATGCGTGCAAAGACGGTATCGATGCGCTCGGACTCGATTGGGCCCGGGAAGATGGTATTAACCCGGATGCCGCGCTCTTCACCAAGCTCAAGTGCCAAGCCTTTGGATAGCGCATTCAGACCCGACTTAGGTACGACATAGGGGATTCGCCCGTAGTAATGAGTGCGTGAAAAAATGGTAGAGACATTTATGATGGATGCGCCCACGCTCATGTGAGGGGCCGCCGCCCGCGCCATATTCCAGGGCGCACCCAGAAGGTTCATAGCGGAATCGAACATGGTTTGATCCGACTCGCTAGCGCGCTTCTCTGCCTCAGTGAAAGGAATATCTCGAAGGGTGAACTTTGGGCCAGCGGCACCTGCGTTGTTAACCAAGACGTCGATCGTGCCAAAGCTCTCGACCGTTTTGGTGACGATTTGTCGACAAACTTCCGGGTCAGCACAGTCACCTGCCATGGTTACCATGTTGTCCCGGTCAAAGCCCTCGTTGCAAAGGGTGTCGACGAAGTCATCGAGTTTTTCGATGTCACGTCCGGTCAACATGACGCGAGCACCTTCGCGCAGTAGCTGGCGCGTAATGTAGCGACCAATGGAGCCCGCAGCGCCGGTCAGCACGATGGACTTGGTGTCGAGTCGGCGTCCTGAACGGGACTGGCTGATCATGTCGTCAGTAAGTTTTACGATTTCATTCATCGGAGGGCTCCTGCTGAACCGGTATCAACTTGTGTCAGTTCTTCTCCCCGCTGCTGGGCATCACGAATTGCCCAGGCCCGGTAGAGTTCTTCTTTCGATTTCAATCCTGCACGAGGCAGCGCATGGATGGCGACGTAATTGGCGCCTTGATGTTTGTTCTCCCACATAGCCTGATGTGCCTCGGGTAAATCGTCCATCGGCACTGGGGTGGGAGGCAGTACCGCGAGGAAGCCAGAGGCAATTTGCTCCTGCATTTCGGCGAATTCTCGCGAGGTATTGAGGTGAGTTCCCCTAATTTCCGCCGTCGGCATAATAATGCGGCGCTGTCGAGTCCACACTTGGGGCGCGTAAAAGCTGAAGCGACATCCCTCAAGGTCCTCGCAGTACACCACTCGACCCGTATTGGGCTTTACCAACGCAGAGGCCAGCGCAAGGCCGTCACGACCGCGGCGCTCAAATACCACATCGGGCAGACCGCGTTTGTCCAGCGTGTTACGCAGCGCCGGGGCAATGGCTGAACCAATGGGTTTTAGCGTTTTGTCCGAGAATTCCCTGACGGCCTCTCTAAAGGCTTCTGACTGTGTGAACGGATCTGGCATCGTTGGGAACGGCCCGGGCGCTACAAAATCATCACCCAGACGCTTGGCTATTTCTTCGATACTTACAACACCGCGGACACGTGGCCCAAATCCTAAAGAGCTGACAAATTCGCGCTGGGCGATGGTGTCCACCAGAACTGCTACCTGACAGCCGCTTTGACAAGCGACCTCGATGGCTTCGATGGCAACGTTATCGACGATGCCATCCTGGGCACCCGGTCCGTACACAATCAACACGGTTTTACCGGCCCGTAACCCGGCGCGTTGAAACATCTTCGCGGGGGTTGAGCTGCCAGATTTACCCATGAAAGTAAAACGATAGCCGGAGGAGGCGCCGTAAAAGGCCAGCACGCCGTTGTTCCCCAGCATTTGGAAGGTGCGGGGGAAGGCATTTTCACCGGCGTGACTCACGGCGTAGTCGATGCGGCCGCCAACCGTGGCTTCTGCCTCCTTGACGAAAGGTACCCCTTCGTCGTGCCAGGCTTGCCAGGTCGATGGATCATCGGGGATCGCGGTAAAGATGTGCTGCCAACGATCATCTTTGCGATTAATGGCTTGTCCGCCAGCGGCTTCCACCCGCGATGCTCGATCGGTACTCGAAACCATTCCCAGGCAACTGAGCCCGCTCGCCGTGGCGCTTCGCAAGCAGTCATACCCGGTGCCGGTGGAAGCTCCCTCTACAAAAAGGCGCTTGCCGGGCTCGATATCGAGGGTGGTAAACAGTGCGCGTTGAATCGTCCCCATGGTAAGGCCGTAGGAGCCTGCCTCTTCAAAGGTCATGGAGGCCAGCTTAGGATGCAATTGCGGGCCTTGTACCGCCAGGAACTGACCGTGACTCCCATCATTGCGCTCGTATCCTTGGATACGAAAGTCTGCAGCCATGGGGTCTAGACCCTGATCAGGCGAGAGCAGCTCGCTTTGTCCGGAGTAGATCGTGACGACATCGCCCACCGCAAGACGCCCTTCAGACACCAGGTCGGCACCCAACTGAACCACGAGTCCTACGCCGCCTGAGCCGGTTACCTGCACATCGGTCTCGCGGGCATCGAAGGGTGACACCGGGATGCCTGTCACGGCCCAGATGTCATTAAAGTTGACTTCGGAAGCAAGTACGTAAACCAGTGCTTCTGCTGCACCGGGGGAGGGGGTTGGGAACACAAGTCGCTTCTCGGCAACCGCTGGGTCTCCGTGTTCGGGGGCACCAGTCTCTTGTGATCGCGCAACGCCCCAGCCGTATTGATAGCTCGGTACGGGCGTCACACCCGGATAAAAACTGGTGCCAACGGGCAGTAGCTCGCCCGATTCAAGCAGGGTGTTCTCCAGACCTTCATCGGGATAGGCCGGCACCTTGCGGGGCTGGCACGGGAGTGGTGCGCTGCGCTTTTCGAGAAACGCAAGGATGCCCGTCGGCCCGGAGGCGGGATCGCAGACGGCGTCAGCAAAAAGTCGCGACTCGGCGTCAAGCCCCGCAGAAACCCCCTGTTCGATGCCGATTTGGGTGGCTTCTACAATGCGATCTGCTACATGGCTACGGCCACCGGCGGTCAGCTGTCGCAGCGCCGTTGCTACCTGCGGGTGTTCTTCAAGACCGCTTTCGAGGGTCAGCGGTAGCTCGCGCGCTTCCAGCAGCGCTGCGTGATCAGTGAGGATCGCAGTCAGCGGACTTTGCTCGGCCTCGCCACTGAAATGCGCGCGCAGTCGCGCCATGGCCCGATCCACAGCGGATTCCGCGCCGCTAGGTACGACCTCGTCAACAAGCCCCATAGCGGCGGCGTCATCGGCGTCAATCGGTCTGCCTCGCAGCATAATGCCTAGGGCGTCTGCGGCCCCATCGAACCCTCGACGTTGATAAAGCTTGCGGGTGAGCCGCTGGGTGCCACCATAGCCGGGTAGCAAGTTCAAATTGACTTCGGGCTGTCCAAAGGTGGCATGGTCGGCCGCAATGACGTAGGCGCAGGAAAGCAGCAACTCATTGCCACCGCCCAGCGCAGGGCCATTAATTGCGGCAACCACTGGAATGGATAGATTCTCGATGGCCGAAAAGGCGGCCTGCGCCGCGTGGGGAGGCGTAAGTGCCGATTCTCGATCGCCCACCTCTCCTATCTTCAAAAGCTCCTTCACGTCCGCGCCGGCGACAAAGGTATTTTTATTGCCGGTGATGACCAGCGCATCGATGTGATCCTGATGCTTAATCTGATGAATGACGGTGTGGAGCTCATCGAGCGCCCTCTCGTTTAAGGCGTTTACCGGCGGGTTATTGATGAACAGTAGGGCGACCGTGCGACTTTCTGTCAGCCGGTGCACCTCGAGGCGAATGTAACGCCAGGTTTGAACGATCTGGCGTGCTTGAGCAAGCGCACCGTGGTCTCGCCACTGCACAACTGATTCGCGAATGACGTCGACCACCTCAGGATTTTTCAAGGTAGACAAGTCACCCAAGGGTGCATCGAGCAGCAGCGAGCGCAAAGTCCTGCGCATATATTTGCCTGAGCGAGTTTCAGGAAATGCGGGGACCACCAAAAAATCTGAAGGCACTGCCGTGGCGCCTTTCTCACTGCGCACCAGTCCCTGTAAGCGGGCGAAGTCGTCATCAGTAAGCTTTCTGCCCGGGGCCGCTACTAAGAATGCGACGGGGGTTTCGCCCTTCTCATCGTGAGGGGCACCCACGACGACAACGTTACCCAAGGGAGAGTCTTCGCGCAGAGTTTTATCACGCAAGATAGCGCCTTCAATTTCCTCGGTGCCTATACGGTGCCCTGAAACGTTGATGACATCATCGGAGCGACCGTGAAGTGTGAAGCCGGCATCGGGATGCTGTCGGGCATAATCACCCTGAGTGTAGCTGTATCCGGTGTCCCATCGATTGAAGTACACCGCTTTGAATCGTTCGAGATCGCCGCACCACTGCGGTGACCCAAAGTTTTCTTTATCGCCCCACAAGGTATGGGCCAAATAGGGATAGGGGCTGGTGATTACCAGCTCCCCTTTTTCGCCTACGTCGGCGACCCGCCACGAGGTGGCTTGGCCATCATCTCCGGTGGCTTCAGCGACCCGGACTTCCGCTTGAATCCAGGGCAGTGCCCAGGTCTTCGCGTCGGGCTTCAGATCTTTGTAGCCACCTGCGGGGCAAGAGAAAACGATACCGCCGTGTTCGGTTGCCCAGTAGGAGTTAATGTAGTGGCTGCAAATGTGTTCCATAGCAAACTCCTGTACCGCTGGGGATACAGGTTCTGCGCAAAAGGTGCCGGCGCGTAGTGATGACATGTCGTAGCCAGACATGTCTCGCGTGCTCGCGGGATCGGTCATCACGGCTTTTAAGAAAGTCGATCCGGCTTTGAACAGTGTTACGCCATGGCGTTCAATGGTCGATGCAAAACGACCAGCGTGCGGGAATAGCGGCGAACCCTCGCACACGACGGTGGTCATGCCCATCGATAAGGGTGCTGCGATCAGGTAGGACTGTCCGGTGATCCAACCGGGATCACCCACCACATAAAGTGTATCGTCAGGGGTGGCATTGAATACGGCATGCATCGAGTGAGTCACGCCGGCAAGCCAGGCGCCGTGGGTATGCACGACCCCTTTGGGTTTTCCCGTCGAACCCGAGGTATAGATAATAAACAGTGGCCAGTTGGCTTCTACGGCGACGACGGGTTGCAGGCCATTGATGACCGACCAGTACTTGGCATCTTCGAGGCCGTTGAGAGAGTCAAAATCGGCAACCCCTAAATCTTCAAGGCAATCACTGGCGGCCTGGGCCACGAGGTCGTCAGAATAGACGTCGCGCTCGTATTCAATGACCTCCTGCCCGGTGTAGCGAGCCACTATTACCTTATCGATCGCATGGCCAACCCCGGCAAGGGCGATCGCCACCTGCGTTCTGAGCTTCGCGCTGGTTTCCGGATTAAGTTGGGAGCAGGCAGAGAGTGCAGCGCCCAGTTCGCGCATGATGTCGGCGCGCTCAAGCGTAATTTCACTTGCTACGGCTGCGCTCACGGCCGCTATGATCTGGTCGCTCTCGGCGATATCGGGCGTATTGTGCAGTGTGTCAATGAGGGCCTGAAGACCAGCTTCGCGCGGCACGTAGTTGTCGAGCGCGGGATCGGTATATTGGCTCTTAAAAGGTACAGCTTCGGCATTTCTAAACCCACCATCGGCGGTGATGACTAGCTTCGCGCCGGCGTCGTGTAGTCGGTCCGAGAGGGTCTTTGCTGAAAACCCGCCGAACACGGGGGTGTAGAGAATGCCCAGACGCTGTGCCGCGAGAATGTAGAAAATTTGCTCGGGGATGTTGGGCATGTTGAGGGCGATGCGATCGCCGGTGCGTAGCCCAAGATTGGTGAGCACCCGCGCTCTAAGTGTCACCTCAAGCAGAAGTTGGCGGTAGGTGAAATGTTGCTCGGTAACCGGGCCGCCACGACCCGCATTTTTGGCAGGGTCCCAGCGGTCACCCTCAAAAATAAGGGCTTTGTGGCTTCCTTGACCCTGCAGGACATGGCGATCCAGCAAATTAAAGCAGGCGTTGGTTTGCGCCCCTACAAACCACTTCAGATAAGGACTGCGGCTACTATCGAGCACCGTTGTCCAGAGCTCTCTATCCACACCCTGCTCGGACGCAACCGGTTCGCCGGAGTACGCGGCGTACCCGGCCCAAGTTTGACTGGCCAGATTAAAGCAGATCCACTGATCGGCCTTCTCATCGAACCAGTGAAGATTTCTTCGAGCAACGTCGCCGTAAAAATGTTCTGGCGTCTCGTTGATCAACCGGCGGAGGGAGTCCTCCCCCGCCTGCGAGCTCAGTTGCTCCCAAGCTATCCCAACAGTCATAGTGCGTTGCTCCAGTATGGGCGTTTTGACGCCTTTTTATGCAGTGTGCGACGTCGCCGTTGGGTCGCCTGCGTCGGTTTATCTCGTCAACTTTCGTTTGCGCTAGCGTCACTCAACGGGCCCCCTGAAGGGAGACCGGCGTGGAAAATGGGCCAGCTTGTTCGGATTACGAACAGGCTTGGGAGTCGGATTAAAAATAGTGGCACTATTGCGCTTGTTGAGGCTAAAAAAACTGCTAGCGGCGGGTGGGTGTTCTGCCAAATTCGCCTGTTTCGGTGGAGCTTTGCGCAAGATCACGATATTTAGGCTATTTTTTGGGAAATTTCGTCGAATATTTCGGAAATAGACGCTAAAACACGAGAAAAAGCCGGTTCATTGCCTTAAATACCGCAACCGGCGTTCGGCGATAAGCCTAGGCCTAGCAATAGCTTCAACAGACGCTGTAGATGACACAGTGTGCAGCACCTCGAAGCGCTCCGTTCGCAACAGGCCTTGGTTATTTTCTATACTGCGTCGGTGAGGTAAGCCTCTGTTGACATCAAGGTACAGCCGCTACCAGTAGTGATCCTTGCCGATACCTGCCTCATAACCAAATCAATCGGAGTCGAGCACCATGCGCATTTCTATCTTTTTATGCCTCTTTATTATTTTGTATCCAGGCTGGTCTCTCGGAGACGAGCGTTGTAGCAGCGCGGTGTGGGGTGCAGATGACCAATTAGGCGCCGTTAACCGAATTACCCCCGCCCACGTGCAGCAGGCCGCGGCGCTGGTGGTGAAGGGTGAGCGCCATCCCCTTGGCATCGTGATTGATCCGGCTATGCCTGCCTATCCTCCGCGCTATACCCAGCTCCAGGTTGTTCAGCCAAACCAGCACTTCATTACCGATACCACGCAGCTTTTTGGTTGGAATGCCTCCTACAACGATGACGTTTTGCAGATGTGGTTGGGCACGGGTCCGCAGCTTGATGGTTTGGGTCATATGGGTGAAGACGGCATATTCTATAACTGTCACCGCGGCGCCGATTTTTCCGCCATCACCGGGTTGACCCGTTTGGATATTAGTCAGGTGCCACCCATGGTAACTCGGGGCGTGTTGATCGATATGGCAAAACACTTTGATGTGGCGAGTCTGGAGGCGGGGCAACCCATCACCGCGGAGGACTTGCGGGCCGCGATGTCTAGCCAAAAGGTGGCGCCAAGGGAGGGCGACGTAATTTTGCTACACACGGGGTACACGGATGCACAGCTGACCAGCAATCCCGACCTGTGGGCGAGTACCATACCCGGCATTACCAATGATGCCGCCCGCTTTCTGGCTACATTAAACCCTGTCGCGGTCGGTGCAGACACCTGGGCTGTTGGGGCGATACCCGCGATTGATGGAGACAAGTTGTTCTACGATCACATAGTGCTCTTGAAGGACCATGGCATTTATATTCTGGAGACCATGAACACCGGGCGCTTGGCTGCGGAGTCTGTGTCGGAGTTTATGTTCGTCCTAGGGCAAGCGCGGCTAAAAGGCGCTGTGCAAATGATCATCAATCCCGTTGCCATTTGGTAAGCAAGCGCAGTCCGGAGCGTGATCGAGTGCCCGTTACTTAAAACGGTGACTTACACTCCGATGTTTATGCGGTGCTGTTTGCGATAGCGCGAGGGTGACACGCCCCACCAATTGCGGAAGGCGGCGCCGAATGCATTGGCATGTTCATAGCCAAGCTTTTCCGCCACCTGTTCGACACTTAACTCGCTGTTGAGAAGCAGCTTTTTGGAGCGACTCTGCCGCAATTCTGTTCGCACTTGCTGATAGCTCAAGCCGTGCTCTTTCAGGCGACGTTGTAAGGTACGGACTGACATGAATAGTGCTGATGCCACGGTCTCGATGGGAGCGCCATTGCGATGTAAATGCGTCAGTATGGTGTTGCTCAGGCGGGCGATAAAGGGGCTTATTCGCATCTCTGCTGGGGAGGTGTCGCCCGATTGGAAGGCGCCGATCGCGGGAAGTAACCCTGAAATTTGCTGCACAGCACGGGCAAAGAAATCGAGTGGATAAACCAACCCGGCCACTTGCGCCCCGTAGACAATATCACCACCCAGCTCTTTTTTGAGGGCGGCATCACCGGGGTGTGCCTTTCTTGGCAGCAGTACTTTTATCGGCGGTGATGGCTCAATGGTAACGAGGTCGAGGTTGCGCGCTGTTGCGACCAGCATCGCATCCGTTACCAAGGAGGCGGCGGGGTGGCGCGGCAGAGACAGCTCCCAAATAAGTTCGCAGCAATCATTCGCGCTTCGCATATGTAAATTGCCAATATCGCCAATGAGTGACTCTGTCGGTGGCAGGACTTCCAGCCACTCGCCTACAGTCTTCGTGCTTTTCGCGAGCTGCGCGTGAAGGGGGCTTAACTCAGAAGCCACGATTCTGCCTAGGAGGATCGGAAAATGATTCCAATTCTTAAGCCCCTCGAGCTCATGCAGCGCGTTCATGGCGGTAATGAGTGGGACTGTCGAGTCGAGCAATACGGGCATATCTAGCTCAAGACGCATGCGTTTGCGTAGCGAACCTGTGTCGACCCCGACCTGATCGGCATAACTGAGCACCCGTATGAGAGGCGCCGCAGAGACATATCCCGCTGGTATCATCGACTAGTCTCCCCCGAGGTTTAGGCGGCCGTTTTGTTTCCGGCTTTTTCATCTTGCAGGCAGAGATACTAGCAAATAATCCGCGTCATTAAATGACGAAAATGTGACATATATCAGGTTGCACAGAGGGTGAATTACCCACCCCCTATTAGGATGATGGGCGGGGAGGCATGTTGTCGCCCAAAAAAACCTTATAAGGATCTTGTTATGACGATATTTACCCAATGGCGCGCCGGCGCACTTCTATTAGTTGGTCTGTTTGGTTGTGTGCTTTCCGCGTCAGCGGAAATTTGGACCGACTACACGCCCAGTGAGGAAGTTACGGAACTGACAGTGGTGGATGTGAAGACCAATTATCTCGACGACTATCTGGTTAATTTAAAGACCACTTGGGTGCGCGCGATGGAGGTCCAAAAAGAAATGGGGTCGGTGGTCGATTACGGCGTGTGGGTGGCTAATGGTGCTGACTCTCCGAATGTTTGGTTGACGGTAACGTATAAAAACATGGCGGCGCTGCAGGGCAGTGCTGAAGAGTACAACGCTTTTATGGCCAAGCTGGCTGAAGCGGGTATGAATGAGGAGGCCAACGATAAGACGTCGAAGGGCTACGAAGAATACCGGCAAATAATAGACTTCGCCATTATGCGGAAAATCACGTACCCCTAATGGAGTAAAACGGTGTCTGGGGGCTATCCATGCGTATTTTTAGCGCTGGATAGCCCTTGTCGTATCAAGTGTCCAGGCGCACACTCTGCGCCCACTGGATCTCGGTATTGGGCCGGTCTGCAGAGTGGGAATAAAGTCATGCAAGTGAGACGAGTGTCGGGTGCGCTGGGTGCCGAGGTGAGTGGCATTGATTTAACCCACGAGCTTTCGCCAGAGACGGCCGTCGCACTCCGTGATTTGCTGAACCAGCATGAGGTGCTTTTTTTTCGGGACCAGCCAGTCGAGGCGGCACGGCAGAGGGATTTGGCGAGTATTTTTGGGCCCCTTCAAACCCATCCAGCCTATGGCACGATCGATGGGTTCCCGGAGGTTATGATCCTGGAGAGCACGGCCGAAAATCCCTCCAAAATCGAGGTCTGGCACTCTGACATGACGTTCCGCCAGCACCCGCCCTCGGTGACGGTTCTACGAGGTGTGGTCATTCCCGAAGTGGGCGGCGATACCCTGTTTGCCAGCATGACCGCCGCCTACGAGGGTCTCTCCGCTGGCATGAAGCGTTACTTGGAGGGACTCGTCGCGGTTCATGACTTTGCCCATGGGTTCAAGGAGAGTCTCGCCGAGCCCGGGGGCCGAGAGCGATTGGATGACGCGCTTAAAAAGAACCCCCCTGTGCGACACCCTGTGATTCAGACGCACCCTGAAACAGGCAAGCGCGTTCTGTTCGTCAATGCGTTGTTCACCACACAAATCGAAGGTATTCCGCCGCTGGAATCGGCAGAGGTGCTGGGGTTTTTGTATCAGCACGCTGTGTTGCCTGAATTCACCTGTCGGTTTCCTTGGCAGAAAGATAGCGTCGTGCTGTGGGACAACCGGAGCACTCAGCACAAGCCTGTGAACGATTTTCTACCCGCAAGTCGGCGGCTGCACCGGGTTGTGAGTGAGGGTGACCGTCCCTACTAAGGATTCACCCCGTGGACTTGATGCGATTGATGTAGTCGGTAACGTCCCGTTTGACCTCGGGGGCAAACAGATAAAGCGCGATGAGATTTGGAATCGCGATCACGAAGATCATGGCGTCGGAAAAATCCAGTACGGCAGAAAGCTGAACCATACAACCGATCACGATGGCGCCACAAAAGCAGCTTTGGAATACCAACTCCCGGGAGCGCCCCTCGCCAACCAAATAGGTCCATGCTTTTAATCCGTAGTAGGACCACGCCAGCAGGGTAGAGAACGCGAACAACAGCGCCGCTACGGCGATGACAAACGGTGCTGCACTGAAGTGAACTTCGAAAGCAGCCGAGGTGAGCTCGATTCCAGCCAGCTCGCCGTTCATCAAATTGTTGGGTATGGCGCTTGTCAGGATGACCAGTGAGCTCAGACTCAAGATAATGATCGTGTCGATAAATGGCTCGAGTAGGGCAGTGATGCCTTCTGATGCGGGTTCTTCTGTTTGCACGGCGGAGTGGGCGATAGACGCCGAGCCAAGCCCGGCTTCGTTGGAAAACAAGGCGCGCTGAAAGCCGATCACGGCGGCACCCAGTGCGCCGCCGGCTGCGGCGTCAGGATTGAAGGCACCGGCCACCACCGATGAAAGGGCTGCGGGAATATGCTCGGCGCTCAACGCGATGACGATAACAGCACTCCCTATGTACAAGAGCGCCATAAAAGGCACCAACACACTAGTGACTCGAGCAATAGATCGAATGCCACCAATAACGACTAGCGCGACGATGGTGGCAAGCGCGAGGCCAAACACCCAGCCTTTCGCGGCTAGCCAACTTGACTCACCGCCAGTGATGACTAACACCTGCATGTAGGCTTGGTTAGCTTGGAACATGTTGCCGATGCCAAAGCAGCCAATGACCATCGCCACGGCATAAAAAATCCCCATGGCCTTGCCGATGGTCGGCAGATTATTGCGGTTAAACCACGCCTCTAGGTAATACATTGGGCCGCCAGAGACGCTTCCGTCTGCATTGTACCGCCGGTATTTCACCCCCAACGTACACTCAACGAGTTTGGTGGCCATGGCGAGCACACCGGCGATAAAAAGCCAAAAAGCTGCCCCCGGGCCCCCGAGGCTAATCGCAACCGCGACGCCCCCTATATTGCCGACGCCCACGGTCCCCGAAATAGCGGTGGTGACGGCTTTGAAATGGCTGATTTCTCCCCGGGCTTTGGCATCGGAAAAATCCCCTCTGACATGTCTAAAGGCGAGTCCAAGCGCTCGGAAATTGATGAACCTGAAGTAGAGCGTGAAATAGAGAGCCGCCACAGCAAGCCAAAGAACGATGAGCGGAACCTCGCTGCCAAACAGCGTGACGGAATAGAACACGGCGGCAGATAACTTTGCTGCCGCGGGTCCAACCCAAGCGTCAACGGCTGCATCGAGGCCAGATAGATTCATAAGGCACCTTTCAATCCCGTCACTAACGAGTTACTTATTTTCATCGTGAGCTTCCCAAACCCTGGGAATAGTGAGCGTAACCCTCGCGCCGCTCACGCTGTTCTCCAGCCTAACATGCCCGCCCATGTCCTTGATGATTCCGTGGGTAATAGAGAGTCCCAGTCCAGTACCCTCTCCGACGGGCTTGGTGGTGAAAAAAGGCTCCAAGAGTCTCTCGATGAGGTCGTCTGGGAAGCCGACCCCCGAATCCTCGATGGTGATCTCATGCTCGGTGCTGGAGGAGGCGATTGACAGAGTGATCTGACCCGAGTCGCCACCAGCGAGAATTGCATCGCGGGCGTTTGTCATCAGATTGATGAGCACCTGATCGAACTCAAGTGGTGAGCCCAGGCACAAAACCGGCTCGCCCGGAAGATTCCACATCAGCGTAATACGGTCGTGCCGCAGTTGTTCGCCCATGAGATTTTGAATTACTTCAAGCCTGTTTTTGACATCGAACACAACAGCGTCTGTCGGAGCTGCTCTACCGTAGGTTTTCATTTGTGAAATCAGGGAGGCGCAGCGATTAATAATGTCATTCAAACGCTCGACTTTAGCCTTGATGTTGGCACTGTCGACGGTGTCACGAGTGACAAGGCGATCGAGGTTAGCCAGCGTCAGGCGCATGGCGTTGAGAGGCTGATTTAGTTCATGCGCCAGATTTGTTGATAGCTCACCGAGGGAAGCCAAGCGTGAGAGAGCATGCATTTGGGTTTCCTGAGCTTTTATGTCGGTTACGTCAGTGATAATTAACCAGTCGCCGTCGTAGTCACCGCTTTCGTTAATGAAGTCAGAGCGAATGCCGAGGTATTCTTTTTTTCTTCCATCATTCGCGTCGAGGGTAATCTTGTTAATGCCGTCCTTGTTTTCTCCTGATGGGCGCCATGTTGAGAGGTTCTGGCAGTCACCTAGCATCTCGCGCCACGCTTCATTAAGTAAAAGAATTTCGCCGTTAGAGCTTCGCGCACAAATGGCAATGGGTGCGTGTTCGACAAGTGATTTAAGACTGCGGTTTGATGCTTCAAGCCGTTTCTGGGCTATTTGCAATTCTTTGGTCTGATTGTGTATCTCCCCTTGGAGTACCTGTTGAACATGCGAGGCGACCAGCGTCTGCCGAATTAAAATCATTAGTCCGGCCACTGCCATGCAGCTGATTGCGATCACTTCAACGGTTAAGGTGTCTTGGGAGGCGCCGAAGCGGAGCTGCGCGACTAAAAGCATCGTGATGAAAAGGGCGCCGCCCATGACGGTACTAAATTGCCAGGTGGGGGGTGTAAGCGGGGTAATAATCGGCGCCGTCTTCTGATTCGACGCGCTGAAGCGGAAAGCCGTGATTGCCAGCGCGGCGACGGCAATGCCGTGAAGCAAACCTGCTGTGGTAAGCAGTGGGGCACCTTGGTCGGTCAGATAGATAGCTGCCCCAATCAGCCCATCAGCAATAAAAAGGCAGCCAACAAAAAAAGTAATCCCCCATAAAAACTGGGGTGACACCATTGGGTTGCGGTGGGTGTGCACGACTACTACGCTGCCTAGCATTAAAAAATCTAGTAGCGGATAGCCCAGTTCAATGAAAAACTTTGCAGTGTCGGCAGGGGTAGAGAGCACACTGCTGGATGCGCCTTGTACTACCACCACCCAGATAATGGTGGCGAGCCCGAGGACTGCCGTTGCTGCGTTTAGGGCTGGGATACGCCAGTCGATGCGGAGCTGCTGCGTCTGGCGCATCGCGTTGAGAGCGAGGCAGACCATAACGTAACAAGCCAACTGACTAAGATCACCCAGTGGCGTGATGATAGGCCCCGTGCTCAAATCCTGCTCCGAGGCGGCAAAGCTGAACAAGACCGACGCCGCTCCATCGAACAGCGCGGCGGTGAAAAAGTAACCCCACACCCGTCGTGAAAAAGGGCTGTTGGACTGAGAAATTGCGTGCAAAACAGCCAGTGGTGCTAGGGCTCTGAGTGCAAGGTTTGCGGTGAGTAGCCAGCCGTTAAAGTCGATAAAAATGGGTAATACGAAGCCGCATACCAGCCCGGCTGCGAGAGCAGCGTAGAACAGGCCTGCGAAGATTGGCATGTATTGTGCCGTTGCACCCGTTTTTGCCATGAAAATCAACTCGCTGATGCAGAGCGCTAGTGCTCATGTTTCGTACCAAACTGGGGCTGCTATTGCTCAGCCTGGTGTCGCCTCACCAAGCGAACACGGTAAGTTCGAAAGCTGCGATCTGCAAGTCATAAAACCGAGGGGCAAAAAAAAGCCCACCGAGGTGGGCTCACAAGAAAAACGAACTGGACAGGGTGTTACATAGAAATATCAACGCCGTAGGAGATAACAAATTTGACGCTTTGGTTGTCGAGCGGTACACCGGTAGCAAAATCCCCTTCAGCATTCGTGTCAGAGACCATGAACGAGAAGCCGCCCTTAGAGATACTAATATTGTAGTCAGCATAACCACCGTCGACGCCATTAAAGGAGTCTACGAAGTCGCCATCATGGTAGCCGACGTGCAGCCCGATGCCGATACCGTCCCCGACCTCAAAGCCATAGTCAGCTGACACATAATAGGCGCTGCCAAATCCAAAGTCCTCGTCCGGACCTTCATCGGGTTCTGCGTTGGCGAGCAAACTGAGTCCCAAGCCCAAGCCGCCGTACCCTACGTTGAAGTAAACCTCGCCGAAGTCGTAGCCGGCAGCGCTGTCGTAGTTGTAGTAAAGGTAGCCCACATCCATGCTCACGTCGCCGGCACTGAAGGCGTATCCCGCATACATGTCGTGCTCGTAGGAGTAGGCATCTGACGATTCGTACTTGACGTTGGATACCCACGTACCGGCGTAGAAGCCGCTGTCAGAGACGAAGTCGATGCCGCCCTGCACCGCAGAGTTGTTCATGGTCTGCGTGAGGCCTCGCCAAATGTAGTTGTTGGTTACCGACGCGTTTGCCGACCATTCCCCCGCCATTGCAGGTGCAGCCGACAAACCGCTTACCAGCAGTGCAGCGGCGACGGCTCGGTTCAAAACAGGGCGTTGAGAAGTTAACAAGTTCATAAAGTTTCCTTAGTGGCTTCCGTTGTGAATTGAGTGGGGTGCCCTCCAATCGCTCATCCCCCGCGAGCTTCTGCCGCAGCACCTGCGATGTTCTTTGCAACAGCCTTGCCAACTTTCATAACCCATTGAAATGAATACAAAGTTATACGATTTTGCCGAACATGAGGCTCCGCTCCGCGCCCGCCGAGAGTTTTGTTTTGGGGCAAGGCCGCACTAAAGATGTGCGCCTATTTTCCGTCTGTCCGTGCCATGATGCGGTCTGACCACAACGGTTATCGGATGCCAAAAAGGAGATGAGTAGTGATAGTTCGCGGAGTGTTGCTGGTGGTGGGTCTGTTGATTACGGGGGTGAGTCAAGCAGGGATTGAGTGTGAGGCAGTGGTCGCCGAGACCCTCGCGGAGTTGCGTTTGGGCGCTGATGCTTGGACTGATCAGCAGGAGGCTTGGGTGCGCACGGCGGCGGCGTCCTCCTGCCTGAAGGCCTCATCGGGGCGTTATGGGCATAGCCAGCTAAACGATACGGCGCTCAATGACACGGCGGTGCTGGCCGAGGAGACGGGTGAGGGCAAAAAGTCGGAGGAGGACGAGGGCTTCTCACTGTTGCCTGATACCGACATGAAGGTGGAGCCCATGTCGGGTGCACCCTGGAAAAAACCTTACCAACGCGTGCGCTAGGCTTTTAGATTGGGCCCGACCTCGGGTTTGCGGACCCTTCTGAGCGGTTTGTCAAAAAAAGTGTCTTTTTAACACCAAATAGAATATGCTTATTCCAATACGGTACTAAATAAAACCCGTAGCGGGGCCACTCGCTACATACAAACCGTGGGGAACCAGCCTATGAAAGAGAATGACGCCATTATTTCTTGGAAAATCGCCGGTGTGGCGCTTGGGTTGCTGCTGACGTTGGCGACCTTCCTTGTTAAACCGCTCGGGGTGTCAACCCAATTTGTCGTGACCGACGCAATCGCGGTTCATGCAGTTGCGCCAGCGGCCGCCGAGAGTAATACCTATCTCGCTAAATACGGGGTGAAAGACGAATGGAGCATTGGCTATGGCTGGATGCTTGTGGCCGGAATGTTCGCCGGTGGCCTCATCACATCCCGTCTGCTTCGTGCGAAGCAGCCCGAGGCCGATAAAGGGTCGATGCCGCCTATGTGGGCGGCGGTGTTTGGAGGTTCACGAAAAAAACGTTTCGTGAGCGCGTTTTTCGGCGGCGTGTTATTGCTATTTGGTGCACGGCTTGCTGGAGGCTGTACCAGCGGCCACATGATTAGCGGTATGTCCCAGCTCGCTTTGAGCTCCTTTGTTTTCGGTGTGTTTACTTTTGGCGCGGCAATACTTGCCGCACATATCCTCTATCGCAAGCGAGGTTAATCTTATGAATACGTTACTCATCGGGTTTCTTATTGGCGGCGTGTTCGGCGCGATTCTTTACATGGGCGGCGCCACGAGCTACCGCCGGATTTTGGGTACGCTGTTGCTTAAGGATATGTGGATCATCAAGTTGATGTGCACGGCGATAGGCGTGGGCACGTTGGGGATCTATCTACTTGACCTTGGCGGACTCGCTAATCTCAGCATCAAGCCCGCCTATTTGGGTGGTGTGGCGCTTGGAGGCGTGATTTTTGGCATTGGGTGGGCCGTTTCAGGTTACTGTCCGGGCACCTGTGTTGTGGGTGCCGCCGAGGGCAAGTTCGATGCTATTTTTACGTTAGTCGGGGGCCTCGTTGGCGCACTGATTTTTGCCTTCATGTTCCCAACGCTGGAGGCCTGGCTCATACAACCCTTCAATTTTGGTGCGGTCACCATCCAAGAATTGATTGGAATCAATGCGGTGTATCTTGCGGTTCCCTTTAGTCTGCTGCTGCTTTCGATGGCGTTTTTAATCCTCAAGGATCGCTACGAGTAGTTAGTTAGTCATCACAAAAAAGCCCGGCTCTGGCCGGGCTTTTTTGTGGTGGGGTTATTTTGCTGTTTTGCTAGCTGTGTTGGTTAGCGAGCAGCAACTCCTGCGTTGGTCGATTGGACGGCGCGGAGATCGAAGCGATCATTGTTCATGACCTTGTTCCATGCGCTGGCAAAGTCAGAGACAAACTTTTCGCCACCATCATTTGCCGCGTACACCTCAGCGATTGCTCGAAGCTCCGAGCTCGACCCAAACATGAGGTCGACCGGACTTGCTGTCCAGCGACGCTCGCCCGTGTCTCGATCGGTGCCCACGTAGACGCCTTCATACTCACCCGAAGGTGACCATTGGGTTGACATGTCGAGCAGGTTGACAAAAAAGTCAGTGCTCAGGGTGCCGGGCTTGTCGGTGAATACCCCAAAGTCAGCACCACCCGTGTTGGCGTCGAGTACCCGCAAGCCGCCTACCAATGCGGTCATTTCCGCTGCTGACAGGTCGAGCAAATTGGCCTTGTCGATCATGGCTTTCACAGGTGATAGATAGCTGGCGTCGGCGTCATAGTAGTTGCGGAAGCCATCTGCAGCCGGCTCGAGTGCCGCAAAGGAGTTAACGTCAGTCATCTCCTGAGTGGCATCCATCCGGCCCGGTGTGAATGGAACGTCTACTGCGTAGCCGGCGTCAGCTGCGGCTTGCTCTACTGCAGCTACACCCGCCAACACGATGACGTCTGCCAAGGAAACCTGCTTACCGCCGGTGGCACTGGCGTTGAATGCAGCTTGCACGTCTTCCAGTTCCGCCAGGACATTGCCAAGTGATTCGGGGTCATTGGCTGCCCAGTCTTTCATCGGCGCCAGACGGATTCTGGCTCCATTAGCGCCACCGCGCATATCGCTATCGCGGTAGCTAGAGGCAGAGGCCCAGGCTGTCTTGACCAGGTCAGAGTGACTGATGCCTGTTGCGAGGATTGCTGTTTTGAGCGCAGCGACATCGCCATCCTCGATCAGCGCGTGGTCTACCTCCGGAATGGGGTCTTGCCACAGGAGCACTTCGGCGGGTACGTCAGTGCCGACATAGCGCGCGCGAGGCCCCATGTCCCGGTGGGTAAGTTTGAACCAAGCGCGTGCGAACGCATCCTCAAATTCGGCGGGATTCTCGAGGAAGCGCTGTGAGATTTCCCGATAAGCAGGGTCGGCCTTAAGCGATAAGTCCGTGGTAAACATAA
>Ga0233450_10001270_pt1 | contig 26895 bp, 23 predicted proteins | sample 011ome_30_FD_189956 | JGI IMG/M metagenome (GOLD analysis project Ga0233450, IMG submission 189956) | Coastal salt marsh microbial communities from the Groves Creek Marsh, Skidaway Island, Georgia - 011501CT (spades assembly) | ecosystem: Environmental > Aquatic > Marine > Intertidal zone >... | reverse complement strand
TGCAGCCCCTCAACCCGAACATCTTGTGCAATATCGGCGCTCGTGCGTTTCAAAATGTCGGCGCCCGACATTGGGGAAAGCGTGCGCGCCAAAGACAAGGTTTTGTCATAGCCCAACGCAAGTTTAAGGGCTCGATCAATACACCTGATCGGTCTATTGTCTGCAGACAGCCAGGGCGCGCGTTCACAGATCAAGGTATCAATGATGCTTTTCACCGACATTGCGATCGCACGTTCAGTCAATCGACAAAATACGGATCAATGCAGCGGATTTCTGCGTCTAGCATGCTAAAGTCGAAAATACGTAAGAATAGGCGTCGAACCATCGTTATCTCCTGCGTTGCAAGGGAATCGATACAGGATTTGTGTAACACAGCTATGACAGGGTTTGATGTTGGCGCAGGGCTAAACCGCCAGTGGATTTCCACGCAGAATTTCGACGCCGTTGATCTGCCAACCGTCGGGGGTATTGATCATCGCATAGCGTAGGTAATGGGTAACGCCCTGTTGATCAGTGATTTCCACAATTTGCGAAAACCCATCGGGCCCATCTTGCAGCCCCAAGAACCGATAGGACGCAGGGCGCCAAACCATCGGATATCCTTGACGCACCATGCGTCCGAAATTGTCGGGCGAAACAAAGATCCCTTTGATCGTCGGGCTGGCATAGGTAAACGCTTGATCAAAATCATCGCGCTGAAATGCTTCAAATTGGGACCGGATGGTGTTTTCAATATCGTCGGCATCGCCCGCCATAACGGGCGTTGACACGATGAGGGCAAAGATGAATGCCCGCATATAAAACAAAACCCAACGCATCGTGTGATGATAGCATCGGGTTTTGTAAAATCAACTATACGAAATCGCCATTCAAACCGGCATCAATCAGGGCAATGGTTTCTGTGATGCCATACAGCGCGATGAACCCGCCAAAGCGTGGGCCTTGGGTCGCGCCCAAGAGGACTTCGTACAATGCCCCAAACCACGCACGCAGCGGATCAAAGCGATCACGACCACAAGCATAGACGACGGATTGCAGCGCCTCTGCGTCCAAACCACCGTCCCATGCAGACAGTTGGTTGCGCAGATCCATGAGCGCTTCGCGTTCCAATTCGGTTGCCGCGCGGAAGACTTTGGTTGGTTTTACAAAATCATTGTAATACCGCACCGCAAATCCCGCCGCTTGGTCAAGCTGTGGGTTCGCCTCTGGGCTCGCGTCGGGGGCATAGCGTTGGATAAAGCCCCACAGTTGGTCTTTGTTGTCCGCATTCGCGACAGAGGCCAGATTCAACAACATCGAAAACGGCACCACCATGTCAGAGGCGGGCACATTGTGACCGTGGATGTGGAACACAGGATTGTTCACGCGCGCGTCTGTGTCTTGATCTGCGTAGGCGCGCAGCTGTTGGTGGTATTCATCCATCGCCTTTGGGATCACATCAAAATGCATCCGCTTTGCGGTTTTTGGCTTTTGATACATGAAATACGCAAGCGATTCAGTCGACGCATAGGTCAGCCATTCATCAATCGAAATCCCGTTGCCCGACGATTTCGAAATCTTTTGACCTTTGTCATCCAAGAACAATTCATAGGTAAAATGTTCTGGCGCTTTTTGTCCCAAAATTTCACAAATACGATCATAGATTGGCGTATTGGTTGAATGGTCTTTGCCATACATTTCGAAATCAACACCCAGTGCCGCCCAGCGCGCGCCGAAATCTGGCTTCCACTGCAATTTCACATTGCCGCCCGTCACGGGCAGGGTCCATTCGCGGCCTGTTTCATCATCAAATGTAATTGTGCCGTCGGCTGCGTTCACTTCTTTCATCGGAACGTATAAAACGCGGCCCGTTTCAGGATGGATCGGCAAAAAGATGGAATAGGTTTGTTTGCGTTCTTCGCGCAGGGATTTCAGCATGACTTTCATAATATCGTCATAGCGTTCAGCCGCACGTTTCAACACTTCGTCAAATTGGCCTGATCCGTAAAATTCGGTGGCTGAATAAAATTCATATTCAAAACCGAACGTATCCAAGAAACGACGCAACATCGCGTTGTTGTGATGGCCAAAGCTTTCGTATTCGCCAAAAGGATCGGGAACAGATGTCAGAGGTTTTTGCAGATGCTCTTGCAACATGTCTTGATTTGGCACGTTGCCGGGCACCTTGCGCATGCCGTCCAGGTCATCCGAGAAACAGATCAATTTCGCAGGGATATCGGAAATTTCACGGAACGCACGCATGATCATCGTGGTACGTGCGACTTCGCCAAAGGTGCCGATATGCGGCAGACCGGATGGGCCATAGCCCGTTTCAAACAACACATATCCCTTTTCGGGCGGCGCCTTTTCATACCGTTTGAGCACGCGGCGTGCTTCTTCAAAGGGCCAAGCTTTTGAGCTCATTCCAGCATCGCGTAGATCAGACATAAGTAGACTCCGAAAAAGTTTTGGTTTCGATCCCCTTGGGAATCCGCGTGTCTTAGCGTTTTTTCTGCACTGCCGCAAGCGGTGGTCGTTGTTGCCTATTGCGGGGTTGGAAAATCGTTCCTATTCTAAAGGTATTCAATATCAAAAGGATCCCATCCATGTCTCGTGAAGCGCCCCATATCTTAAGTGAACAAGATTGCTTGGTCGGATTGATGATCGCGTTGACCATTTCCGACGAAGATGTGCGCACCTCTGAGCTTGTGAAAATACAATCAGCGGTCAATCACCTGCCCATATTCGGGAATTACGATATTGATCGGATTAATTTGATTGCAAATATCGTCTATGATTTGTTTGAACAAGAAGACGGGCTAGACGCGTTGTTCGGTCTTGTTCGTGATAACCTGCCTGAACGTTTGTATGAAACTGCCTATGCATTATGTTGTGATGTGGCGGCCGCAGACGGGAAAATTCGTGAAACGGAACTGCGCCTTTTGGAAGAAATGCGGTATGAATTGAACATCGATCGCCTGCATGCTGCGGCTATTGAACGCGGTGCACGCGCGCGTCATATGACGGTGTAGGCCTAGTTCGTCACATCCCCAAGCCGCGCCCAGCGATACAACAAACCCTGTTGCAGGGTTCGCGCCCGCGCGTTCCATGATTGTGCGCCCGCCGGCAATTCGTTTGCGACATTGTCAGCGGCGCGGCGCTTTGTCAGATCCTGTCCAAACATCGCAAAGGCATAGTTTTGTCCTGACGGCACGGTTAGGTAGCCAGACAACGCCGAAACAAAATTCAACGTACCTGTTTTTGCCAGAATCGTTGCGGGGCTAGCGGGATCTAAATCACCTTTCGCAGTACGTGGGCGAATTGTTTTCAGGCGTTGGTCGAAATTCGTGTCGATGCCGCGCGCGCGGGTCAAGGCCGCAATCAAATCACGGGCTGTAACCTTTGTTTTATCGCTGAGCCCTGAGTGATCATAGAACACAGAATTCATCATACCCAGTCGCGTCTGCGCCCATGATGTCATATGCGATGCAGATTGGCGCAAGCTATTGACTGTGACGCCCGCCTTTTGTGACGCGGCTAACCCCAAGACCTCGGCGGTCAAGTTTGTCGAATGCACGAGCATGTCGCGCATAACGTCTTGCAGCGGTGCGCTGGTGTCCGCCACCAAGAGACGGCCATTTGCAGTGTTGGAAAATTCGGGCGTGGGAAGGGTGATGCCCTGCGAACGGGCAATTTCGCGAAAGGTATCCGCCGCATATCGGTTTGGATCCCGAACAGGCAACCATCGCCCGCCCCCGTTGCCCAAGGCCGATTTCATGACAGTCCAGTTTTCAACACCATTTCCGTTTGTAACCGCAAACAATGGCGCGGCGCGATCGACAATCTTGATCGTCGCGCTGCGGATTTGCGGTACGATTTTTTCACCACGCGCATCCATCGAAGTTGAATAGCCTGAGGCGTTACGCTTCCATTCGAAATAGACGCGGTTAAAATTCAGGTTCAGACCGGAAATTGCGGGATTATACCCAACATAGACAGGTTGCTGTGTGTCGATTTCGCGAAACATTGGCAGGCTTGCGCCATTAACCAAGAACCGCCCAGAAATCTGGCGCAGACCCAAATCACGCAGGCGCCGCACAAGTGTCAGCATTCGGTCGGTGTCCAAAGTGGGATCCCCACCACCAAGCAAAATCAAATCGCCGTGCAGTGTGCCATTTTCAATCGTCCCTGTCCCAAGGACTTGGGTGGAAAATCGATAATCCGCGCCCAAATGATCCAACGCATAGAGTGCGGTGATCACCTTGGTCACACTTGCGGGCGTGACGGGTTTTGTTGCGTTTCGTTGTTCGACAATCTTGCCGGACGCCATGTCATACAGCACAAACCCAAACTCACCTGACAGGCCAATCTTGGCCAAAAGATCCTCGGCACCCGGCGGGGGCACCGACCCAGGACGCAGCACAGGCCGCAAGGATGTTGCAGGCCCTTCTGCCCATGTCGCGACAGGCAAAAGCGCAATGAGGATTGCAAAGACGGGCCAAAGCAATGGCTTGGTTCTATTTTTTGGTTTCATGACAGCAGCGTAAATTTCAATCCCACATCCTTCAAGCATCACCACGCAATTGCGTGGACGAGAGATGATTGAGTGGCATATTTACATAACACCAACGCGGGGTTGGACCATCAGCCAAACGATGCGACGCCCTTTGCGGGATACGAGAGGATGCATAAATCTTTGCGGCCTTTGCCGAAAGAGGTGCCAAGCGCGATTTTGGGCGCGCTAAAATCCCCAGTGGAACGTTTTCGATGATCCAGTGCCAATCTTTCCATTGATCGAATTGAATCAAATTGTCCGCCCCCATGAGCCACACAAATTGTGTGTCGCGATGGGCCGACACAAGATGCCGCAGCGTTTGCGCGGTATAGCGCGTGCCGATCCGTGCCTCGACATCGGACATCAGAACGCGCGGATGTTGGATCAATGCATTGGCCACATCAATGCGGTCCGACATGGGTGCAGGCCCATTGGATTTCAGCGGATTTCCGGGGCTAAACAGCCACCAGATTTCATCCAACCCAAAACGGCGCAGCGCGTGTTGAGTGATCGCAACATGCCCCAGATGCGCGGGGTCAAACGACCCCCCCAGCAGGCCCACTTTTGTCTTATGTACGCGCTTTGTCATGGCCGATCGATACCACAGGCCCTAGTGCGCGTAAATAAACAGATTGGGCGCAACGCCACCCCGCCCGTTGCTCATACATGCCTTTAAACTCACTGCGCTACTCTGGCGGCAATTCTGTTTTAGAAAGGCACCCAGATGAGCATTTCGTTGACCCATGGCATTGATTTTTCACCCTATCCCTTTTCACGAGGCTTGAATTATTGGTCCAGCGGGAATGGAACACCTGCGAATGATACGTATGATGTTGTTGGCAACTCGGCCTATGTCCCTGCCGATCAAACCTTTGGTGGATGCCTTGAGATCGTCAAAAACGATCTGGTGCAAAAACTTCGCTTCACCGGACAAACCCAGTTAATGCCGGAAACCTATCTATTGGTGAAAACGCGGGTCAAGGTGATGGCGGGCGGCTTACCCGCCGTGCGCATCGCGGCATGGGCGGGTGATAAAAATGGCAATCACGTCGCCGAGGTGACCCAAGTTGGCCCGTCCATTTCGATTGAAAATTACGGCGAAGTCTATGACGTGTCTGCCATCCTTGGCCCCGGATTGCGCCACGGTGTGGATATGGTGTGGGGGGCCAAGCCCACCTTTGGCCACTTTGGCATTGATATCACGGGTCCAACAGGCGCAGTTTTGCGTGTGGATGACATCACAATCGAAGACGTGTCACATCTGTTCCAGCGCGACGCGCTGAACATCGTCGATGTTCGTGACTATGGCGCGATTGGTGATGGTGTGACCGACAATTTCGATGCGTTTGTTGCGGCGGATCAGGCCGCAAATGGGCGCCGATTGGTTGTGCCGGCAGGGGACTATGCCGTGACCCAAGCATTGACGTTGAATTCGCACATCGAATTCCAAGGCCGCATGGTGATGCCGGAGTCTGCGCCACTGATCATCGCCAAATCATACAACCTGCCCACCTATATTGACGCGTTCAAAGACGAAGCGCTGGCATTCAAAAAGGCGTTTCAAGCGTTGTTGAACAGTTCTGACCACGATTCACTGGATCTTGGTGGGCGAACGATCACGGTGACGGAACCCATCGATATGCAAGCAGCTGTTGCAAATCGAAATACGTATTATGACCGTCGCGTCATTCGAAACGGCCAATTTTATGCGTCAGGTTCATTGGGATGGGAAAACACCATTGTCCAAGCCCAAGCGACATATTCCACCAGCTATCCCACCCGCCTCAGCAACGTAGAAAATATCATCGACATTGAAATCGGGTCTTTGGTTACAGGCCAAGGGGTTGGCCGCGAGGTCTATGTCAAAGATAAAAACGAAGCGGCGGGCACGGTGACCCTAAGCGATGCATTACACGACGCGGATGGCACACAGGTCTTTACCTTTACGCGGTTCAAGTACCTGTTGGATTTTGGCGGTTTTGAGGTGCTGAGCCTTTTCAACCTGCAAAATATCGAATTCCAGTGCAATTCAAAGGCAAGTGGCGTGATGTTGGCGCGTTCTGGTCGATTGTTCCATTTGATTGATTGCTATGTCACCAAACCCAAACATCGGGCCATCACATCAAGCGGCACGGGCTGCCAAGGCATGTTGATTGACCGCTGTCACTTTGTCACCGACGAGGCACAAATTAACGCACCAGATCGCATCAGCGTCGCATTCAATATCAACGCAAATGACGCAAAAATTCGTGACAACTGGGCGTCACAGTTCCGCCATTTCGCTGTGATCAGCGGGGCGAATAACCTCATCACGGGCAATCATTTTTACCAAGGGGATGGTGTCAATGATGGGGTCCGCACGGCAGGTATCGTTTTAACAAAGTCGGCAACATCGACAACGATTTCAGGGAACTATATCGACAACTGCTTTGTCGAATGGACGAATGAACATGACCAAAATCCGAATTTTTCAGCGGGATTCGGGTTTTCCTCGCTCTCTATTGCGGACAATGTCTTTATGTCGGGCGCTGTGGCACCATGGTTTTCGTATATCGTTGTGAAACCCTATGGCCATGGTCACAGCCTGTCGAATTTATCGGTCATCGGGAACAATTTCAAAACGATCAACGGCAACATTGAACGGGTGGATCGCGTCGATACGACCTATTCGGATTTGAACCCTGCACGATATTCGAATGTACGATTTGAAGGAAATAATTTCCTGAACATTTCAACCAAAACAGAAAATCCCTTGGTGACCGATCACCTACAAAGCGGCGCAACAGCGCGTTGGTCGGTATCCACCGATGGTGCGCTTCCGTTTGGTGGATTTGCCCGCAACGTGACCGCCGTCGTTGCCAAAAATGCATTGACCACGTCAAACGGGACAACAGTGTATGACATGCCGTTTGCCGGCCTGCAAAAGGGCCAACAGAAAGATCAAATAGAATTGAACTTTCCCACAGCCACCAAGGGCAAGGTATCCGTGACAATCAGTTGCGATGCCTAATGGCGCAATCATCCACCTGTCGGGTCCATATGGACCTGACAGACGAGATCAAAACTTACGTTGGCTTTTGCCACGGTAGGATCGTGTTCCGCCACGCCCCCCTGTGGAACGCCCCCGCGAATTAACGGCCGCTTCGCCTGCGGCCTCAATCGCGGATTGGCGGGCAAGCGGATCATCTGATACCGCAAGATCCACTGCTTCAAGCCGTTTGACTTCGTCACGCAAGCGCGCGGCCTCTTCGAATTCTAGGTTCTCGGCCGCTTTGCGCATATCCGCACGCAGACCGTCCAACACGGCCTGTAGATTGGCACCGCCCGCCATGCCTTTGTCGATGGTTGCCGTCACGCGCGATTGATCCGTGTCGCCCTTATAAAGCCCTGCAAGAATGTCTTCGACATTCTTTTTCACTGTGGCAGGTGTGATGCCATGTTTGACGTTATAGGCCATTTGCTTTTCGCGACGACGGTTTGTTTCCCCCAAGGCGCGTTCCATTGATCCCGTGATGCGATCCGCATACATGATCACGCGCCCTTCTGAGTTGCGCGCCGCGCGTCCAATCGTTTGGATCAGGGATGTTTCAGACCGCAAGAAACCCTCTTTGTCGGCGTCCAAAATTGTGACCAAGCCGCATTCAGGAATGTCCAAGCCTTCCCGTAACAGGTTGATCCCGATCAAAACGTCAAACGCCCCCAACCGCAGATCGCGCAGGATTTCAATCCGTTCAATCGTGTCGATATCCGAATGCATGTACCGCACTTTGATGCCTTGCTCGTGCATATATTCTGTCAGATCTTCGGCCATCCGCTTGGTCAGGGTCGTGACCAAGGTTCTAAAGCCATCTGCGGTGACTTTGCGCACTTCGTCCAACAAATCATCAACTTGCGTTTCCACAGGGCGAATTTCCACCATCGGATCCAAAAGCCCTGTTGGGCGGATCACCTGTTCGGTAAAGACGCCTCCGGTTTGTTCCATTTCCCATGATCCCGGCGTTGCAGACACATAAACAGTCTGCGGACGCATCGCATCCCATTCCTCGAACTTAAGCGGGCGGTTATCCATGCACGATGGCAAACGAAACCCATGTTCGGCCAAGGTGAACTTGCGGCGATAGTCGCCCCGATACATGCCCCCAATCTGCGGTACGCTGACGTGGCTTTCATCGGCAAAAACAATGGCGTGATCGGGAATAAATTCAAACAACGTGGGTGGCGGTTCACCGGGCGCACGCCCCGTCAGGTACCGGGAATAGTTTTCGATACCGTTACACACGCCTGTGGCTTCCAACATCTCAAGATCAAAGTTCGTCCGCTGTTCAAGGCGCTGTGCCTCAAGCAGTTTACCTTCGGCCACCAATTGATCCAACCGTTGGCGCAGTTCCTTTTTGATGCTGATAATCGCCTGCTGCATGGTTGGGCGCGGCGTGACATAGTGGGAATTTGCATAAATCCGTACTTGTTCATAGCTGCCCGTTTTTTCACCTGTGAGGGGATCAAATTCGGTAATGCTTTCTAATTCGTCACCAAAGAACGACAACCGCCACGCGCGATCATCCAAGTGGGCGGGAAAGACCTCAAGCACGTCACCGCGTACGCGGAACGACCCACGCTGAAACGCATGGTCGTTGCGACGATATTGCTGCGCGACCAAATTCGACATGATGTCACGCTGGTTATATTCGCCGCCCGTCTTAAGGTCTTGGGTCATCGCCCCGTAGGTTTCAACAGATCCGATACCATAGATACAGCTGACCGATGCCACGATGATCACGTCATCACGTTCCAACAACGCCCGCGTTGCCGAATGGCGCATACGGTCGATTTGTTCGTTAATCTGGCTTTCTTTTTCGATATATGTGTCGGAGCGTGGCACATATGCTTCGGGTTGGTAATAATCATAATAGCTGACGAAATATTCGACGGCATTTTCGGGAAAAAACCCTTTGAATTCACCGTATAGCTGTGCGGCCAAGGTTTTGTTCGGCGCCAAAATAATCGCGGGTCTTTGAGTTTCTTCGATGATCTTCGCCATGGTAAAGGTTTTACCAGTACCCGTCGCACCCAACAGAACCTGATCACGATCCCCGTCTAACACGCCTTGGGACAGCTCTTTGATGGCTGTGGGCTGATCCCCCGCAGGTTTAAATTCGGTATTCATAACGAATTTGATCCCACCCTCTAACTTGGGGCGTTCACGAACCGCACCTGTGGCGTGGCCTAGGGGTAAATCGTTCATACTGTGTCTCCTGCTTGGGGTAACTTATGTTGATTCTGTTCCAGATCAAAGGTGTCAAACCAACGCAAACCCACCGAAATTTTCGCCGCCCCAATCGACTAGACGCTTGTACCAGACCCAAAAATCGCGCATAACGCACACAAATAAAGGAGTCCGTCATGCGCGCACGAATCTATAAACCTGCGAAAACTGCAATGTCCTCAGGCACAGCGAAAACACGCAACTGGGTTTTGGAATATGCCCAAGGGTCATCGCGCGAAATCGATCCTTTGATGGGATGGACATCGACATCCGAAACACAGACCCAAGTCAAACTGCGCTTTGAATCCAAAGATGCGGCGATCAACTATGCCAATGAAAAAGGCATTGAATTCGAAGTGACCGAACCAAAACCACGCAAAGCAAACATTCGCGCGCGTGGATACGGCGAAAATTTTGCGACCGACCGTCGCGCACCTTGGACGCACTGACGCTTTTCTCACAGTGCTTTCATGCCTGAATGCCTGAATGTGCCGACACAGATACACGGCACATTCGGTTAATTTATATCGATATATCTGCCTTTTCCCAATATTTTGAATAATGCTAGGCCGCTTGATCTTTGCGTCAACTTGGGATCAAGTGGGCGAAAATAATTATGGGGACAAACATGCGCCACGGTGGTCAAATCCTAGTCGATCAATTGAAAATCCAAGGTGTGGATCGCGTGTTCTGCGTTCCCGGCGAAAGCTATTTGGCCGCACTTGATGGTTTGTTCGAAAGCGGGATAGACACAATCGTTGGCCGCAACGAAGGCGGCGTTGCCATGATGGCCGAAGCACATGGCAAGCTGACGGGAAAACCGGGCGTGGCCTTTGTCACCCGTGGCCCCGGTGCCACCAACGGATCGGGCGGCGTTCATGTCGCATTCCAAGACAGCACGCCCATGATCCTGTTCGTGGGTCAAGTTGCAAGCGATCAACGCGACCGCGAAGCCTTTCAAGAGGTCGATTATCGTCAAATGTTCGCCCCGCTGGCGAAATGGGTCGCACAGATTGATCGCACCGACCGTATTCCCGAATATGTCAGCCATGCATTTCACATCGCGCAATCGGGTCGCCCCGGCCCCGTTGTTTTGGCCCTTCCCGAAGATATGCTGTCCGCCACCGCCGATGTCCCCGACGCAGCCGCCGTTCAGGTCGCAGAACAAGGCATCGCAGATGAGCGCGTTATGGCGATACTCGATCAGCTGGACGCCGCAAAATCCCCGATGATGATCGTCGGCGGACCATCTTGGTCTGCGCAGGCTGCCCGCGATGTGGCAACGTTTGCCGAAAACATGGGGCTTCCTGTTGGAACATCGTTTCGGTGTCAGGATTACATCGACAATCGCCACCCGCATTATATCGGCGATGTTGGCATCGGGCCAAACCCCGACCTTGCCGCGCGGATCAAATCCGCCGATGTTGTGTTGGTGATCGGCGCGCGCATGGGGGAAATGACGACTGGAGGCTATACAATGTTGGATATTCCAAAACCAAGCCAAAAGATCATCCACATCCATCCAAACGCAGATGAAATTGGTCGCGTGTTCCGTGCAGATGTCGCGATTTCATGCCATTCTGCGGATTTCCTATCCGCCGCCGCACGGCTAAGCGCGGGGCGTAATGGCCTAGCGCCACACAGCGAACGTGCATCATATGAGGCGTGGCAAACCCCATTTGCAACACCAGGCGCGGTAAAGATGGAACAGATCATTTCACACCTGTCGCACACCCTGCCCGAGACTGCCATTCTAACCAATGGCGCTGGAAACTATGCGGCTTGGTTACATCGGTATTATCGCTATAAATCCTACCGCACACAGCTTGCCCCAACATCAGGCACCATGGGCTATGGCCTGCCCGCGGCTGTGGCCGCGAAACTGCGTCATCCCGACCGCGAGGTCATCTGTCTTGCAGGGGACGGGTGTTTCCAAATGAACATGCAAGAATTCGGAACGGCCGCCCAATACGGCGCGAATATCATCGTCATTATCTCAAACAACGGCGTCTATGGCACCATCCGTATGCATCAAGCCCGCGAATACCCCAATCGCCCGTCAGGTACAGATATGGTCAATCCAGACTTTGCTGACCTTGCCCGCGCCTATGGGGGCCACGGGGAACGGGTTACACAGACCCAAGACTTCGCCGCAGCACTTGAACGCGCCCGCACCTGTGGCAAACCAGCGATCATCGAACTTAAAACCGATCCCGCCGCCGTGTCACACAGAACACCTGCCTAGATCTTTCATCTTTGCAAAAATACTCAAAATCCACCGCGCGTCACCTGCGCGGTGAGTTATGATTTGACTCTATCTGGATGCGCGTTTTCAAAGGCGGGCACTGCCGCACACGCGGCCGCGGCTTTCACGATATTTGGATGCATCGAATAATCAACGCCCCAACGATCCGCATTGTAAAGCTGTGGCATCAAACAGATATCCACCAACGAGGGCTGATCCGTCATTGCAAACCGACGTTCGGCATACGGGGCGATCATTGTTTCAAATGCCGCTAATCCCGGCGCGATAAAGCGCGTCATCCAATTTTGACGCGTTTCCTCTTTGCCACTTTCGGAAACGGCAAAGGCTGCAACTGACACATTGCACACAGGATGGATATCCACCGCAATCGCATGCGCTGCGGCACGCTGCAGCGCTGCGGCAACAGGGTCGTCAGACACAAGACCCATCGCACGCGTCGCATCTAGATATTCCAAAATCGCCAAAGACTGCGTAAAACGTTGCCCGTCAATATCCAACACAGGCACCAATCCTTGTGGATTTCGCGCGACATGTTCAGGCGATTTGTGATCTTTGGCCAAAAGATCAACGGACACCGCCCGATAGTCGATGCCCGCCATGTTCAGGGCAATTCTTAAACGATAGCTCGCGCTAGAGCGCCAATAATCATACAAGACAACATCGCTCATGGCTTTGGTCCTGCCGATTTTGCGGCGTCGATTGCGGCGTCCAATACTGCGCGATCTCCGATATGGTTGGCGAGGATCAGGATCAATCGCGCGTTCAGCGCATCACTCTGCGCCTTGGTTAAACCTTCATGCGCGGCCAGAAGATTGGCGTAAAAATCATCCGCGCCTTGGATATTGGGCGAAAGGGTCAATCGGCTCATACTGCGGCCCCCAATGCGGTTTTCACGGCAGCAACAACCGCCGCTTGGTCAAATTCGGACCAACGTGCGGTCACGTGTTGGTCTGGTCGGATCAGATACACGCCTGCCGCCACCGCGCCCAAATATCGCTCTGCCATCAAGGGATAGTGCGCGGTATCAACGTGCAGACCTTTGACGCGCACGCCGTCAATGTCCAACTGGTCCGGCACGTCTGTATTCAAACCTACAACAACAAACTTCCCACCAAGGTTCGACAGGAAATACCCATCCATGAAAGGCGCATCAGGACAGGGGGATCCGGGCCTACTGCGATGGGGCGCACCGGTCAAAGCGTCAACGCCGTTTAATCCAGACGCGTCATAAGAACAGGGCATGGACAGGCGACCGGAATTCACCAAAGGCCGCGCAAAAGGATGATGTTCTGACAGATCCAAAACAGCATCGCGGAAAATGCGACTTGTTTCAGATTTTGGTGTGATGAAATCCGTAGACCGCGATGAATTCAAGATGTTCTCATCCGCCCCATGGATGCGTTCCACATCATAGGTATCCAACAAAGTCTCGGGCGCAGTACCATGAATGACATGCGCCAATTTCCAACCCAGATTGTCCACATCTTGCAAACCCGAATTGGCCCCACGCGCCCCAAACGGGGATACCTGATGCGCACTATCGCCCGCAAACAGCACCCGACCATGGCGAAATTTTTCCATCCGACGGCATTGGAACGTATAGATCGACACCCATTCCAATTCAAACGCCACATCATCGCCCAACATCGCCTTGAGGCGCGGGATGACATTTTCGGGTTTCTTTTCCTCTTCCTTGTCGATGTCCCACCCCAATTGCAGGTCGATGCGCCAAACCCCGTCGGGTTGTTTGTGCAACAACGCAGATTGCCCGCGGTTAAAAGGTGGATCAAACCAGAACCACCGTTCGGTCGGGAATTCGGCATCCATCGTGACATCTGCAATCAGGAAGTTGTCTTCAAAAACACGCCCCACGAAATCCAAACCCATCATCGACCGTGTCGGGCTGCCAGCCCCATCGCACGCAATCACCCAATCCGCCGCAATGTGATAGGGACCATCAGGAGTTTCTACGGTGAGATCAACGTGGCTGTCGTGCGGCTCAACCGCGCTCACACGTGAGCGGCCGCGAATATCGATGTTCAATGCGCGGGCGCGATTGACCAGATATTCTTCGAAATAATATTGTTGCAGGTTGATGAACGCTGGCCGTTTATGGCCGTCTTCGGGCAGCAGATTGAATTCATAGACCTTGCGGTCATCGAAAAACACCTTGCCCAAATTCCAAACAACACCCTTCTCGACCAAGGGATCGCCAAAGCCCAAACGATCCGCAATTTCCAAGGTCCGTTTCGCAAAACATATCGCACGGCTGCCAAAACTGACCTTGTCATTGTCGTCCAAAATAATGCTGTCGATGCCTTGTTGCTTTAGATCCACGGCCATCGCTAAACCAACAGGCCCCGCGCCGATAATAACGACCTTGTGCGCGGCAGGTTCTGCCGTCTGTTGGTCAACGGAGCGGGCATAGGGGTATAATGGTGTTTCAAAGATCTTGTTCATCTTTGCCTCAAATACTCAAATTGGGGTCATCACAGATGACCCCAAAGGTTAACCTTGTAATGCGTCCCACATGTCCATGTCGCGCTGCGCTGTCCAAATGCGAGGGGTATCAATACCACGCGCTTCGTCATAGGCACGTGCCACGTTGAAGGGCAGGCAATGTTCATAAATTGCGTAATCTTTGAACTTGAGATCGCATTCGGCACGCACCGCATCCCAAGCCTCTTTCAACGTGCCATTGCGGGCCGCCACACGGGCCGCGGGGCGGTAGGTTGAGGCCACAAAATCACGGGTATTTTCAATCGCTTTGTTCACCATATCCTTGCCGATCAAGGCATCACCGCGACCAGGCGCAATGGCATCGACATCAAAGGATTTGATATTGTCCAACGTATCCCCCCAGTCACTGAAATGACCGTCACCGCAATAGCAGGCGGAATGATATTCGACGATATCACCTGTAAACATGACATTTTGATCCGGCACGTGGATCACGATGTCGCCGGCTGTATGCGCACGACCCAGATGCATCAAATCAACGCGGCGGTTGCCCAGATAGACGGTCATTGATCCATCAAATGTTGTTGTGGGCCATGTCAGGCCGGGAATGCTTTCATGACCTTCGAACAAGCGTGGAAAGCGTTGGAATTCACTGTCCCAGTCTTCTTGGCCACGCTCAACCACCATGGCACGCGCGGCGTCGGACATGATAATTTGACTGGCGCCAAAGGCAGATGCGCCCAAGACGCGCACCGCGTGGTAATGCGTCAGCACAACGTGGCTGATGGGTTTATCGGTGACAGAGCGCACACATTCGATGACCTTGTTGGCCAAGCGTGGCGTTGCCTGTGCTTCGACGATCATCACGCTGTCGTCGCCAATAATTACGCCTGAATTGGGATCACCTTCGGCGGTAAAGGCATAAAGACCCTCGCCAACTTCGGTGAATGAAATTTTCTTTTCGGTCATGTCGCCTTGGGATGCGAATGCTTTTGCCATTGTGTTTTCCTGTTCCTGCTGTTGTCGCTCTTGGCATGTGTTGGGTGCCTTCGGCGAGAGTATTTTGACAAAGATGAAAGGTTATCTCTCATATGGGTTGGGGAGCGCGGGTTGCACAGTTCCTGAGCACAGGCCGAAACCAATTTGGTATCCGTTGCCCTTTGCAGCACCCGTCATTGTGACCGTATCCCCATCTTCGATGAAACTGCGCGTTTCGCCCGTGTTGAGGGTAAGTGGTTCTTTGCCCCCCCAGCTGAGTTCCAATAGACTGCCGCGCTGGTGTTTTTCTGCACCCGAGATTGTGCCTGACCCCAAAAGATCACCCGAATTCATTGGACAGCCCGACGTGGTGTGGTGCGCCAATTGTTGAGCGGCGGAGTAATACATCTCGCGGTAGTTGGTCCGAGCGATCGTGGTGGCAGTTTTGCCGGCCGGTGCAAGATCAACCGCAAGCTCAATATCATAGAGCATGGGTCCCGTATCACGCAGATGTGGGAGCAATTCAAATTCGCGCGCGGGTGTGTCAACGCGGAAGGGATCAAGGGCCGCCTTGGTCACAATCCATGGGCTGATCGTGGTTGCGGTGGCTTTCGCTTGGAATGGGCCCAAGGGTTGATATTCCCATGCCTGGATGTCGCGGGCAGACCAATCATTCAACAGCACGTAGCCGAAAATCATGTCATCCGCTTCGTCAACACTGACGGGACCATCAGACGATGACCCAACGATTGCACCCATTTCCAATTCAAAATCAAACCTGCGGCAAGGCAAGAACGCAGGCATATCGTGATCCGGGGATTTGAGTTGACCCCACGGGCGGCGCACGTCTGTGCCGCTGACCACAACGGACGAGGCGCGGCCGTTATATCCAATCGGGATGTGCAACCAATTTGGCGGCAAAGCATTTTCTGCGTCGCGAAACATCGTTCCAACATTCGTCGCGTGGTGACGACCGGCATAGAAATCCGTGTATTCCGATACCAGAAAAGGCATATGCATCGTAGCATCAGATTGCGGAACCAACAGCGCAGAGGCCGCGTCTTGATCAGCGCTGCCGCTGGCCAAGAGCGCGGTCAACTGCGCCCGAAGGTCCGCCCATGTGTCGGGGCCGAGCTCCATGATTTCGTTCCAGAAGGGCACATCGAAAACAGGGCCTTCGGCGATTGCAATCAATCCCTGTTCTTCTGCGGCTTGGACATCAAGGATCATATCGCCGATTGCCACACCGCAGCGTGGATCGCTGTGCGCTGTGGAAAACACGCCATAGGGAAGGTTATTCAGTGGAAACTGTGTGTCTGCACGATTGGCAGACGCGACCCAGCTTTGCAAAAGTGTCATATTATTTGGTCCCTTCGGTTCCATCGAATTTCTTTTCTATGTCCGACCAGCAATCAATGTAATCGTCCTGCAACGGCGCTTCTTTCGCGGCATAGGCGGTCAAATGCTGTGGAAAGCGCGTTTCAAACATGAATGACATGGTGTTGTCCAGCTTTTCGGCCTTAAGGTCCGCATTTGACGCACGCTCGAATGCGTTTTTATCGGGGCCATGTGGCAGCATCATGTTGTGCAGGCTCATGCCCCCGGGGATAAAGCCTTTGGGTTTTGCATCATATTGGCCGTAAATATTGCCCATCAGTTCGGACATGATATTTTTGTGGTACCACGGCGGACGGAACGTATTTTCCGCAACCATCCAGCGTTCACGGAACAAAACGAAATCAATATTCGCCGTGCCCGGCACACCCGAAGGCGCGGTCAAAACGGTAAAGATTGACGGATCTGGGTGATCAAACAAAATGGCCCCGACGGGGCAATAATTGCGCAGATCATATTTGTATGGGGCATAGTTGCCATGCCACGCGACAACGTCCAAGGGGGATTGGCCGATCTTGGTTTCATGGAATTGTCCGCACCATTTCACGGTCAGGGTGGATGGTGTTTCACGATCTTCGAACGCGGCGATTGGGGCTTTGAAATCGCGTGGGTTTGCAAGGCAATTCGCACCAATCGGACCCCGCGCTGGCAATTCGAATTTCTGTCCGTAATTTTCACAGACAAAGCCGCGGCATGGACCCTCTAACACTTCGACCCGATAAACCAGACCACGGGGAAGGATGGCGATTTCCTTTGGCTCTACATCAATGATACCCAGTTCGGTGCAAAACCGCAGGCGGCCTTCTTGGGGGACGACCAACATTTCGCTGTCGGCAGAAAAGAAATATTCATCCACCATCGATTTGGTGGCCAAATATATATGGCTTGCCATGCCGACTTGGGTGTTAACATCGCCCGCGGTCGTCATCGTGTGCATGCCCGTCAACCAGGTCAAAGCTTGGTCGCCATAGGATACCGGATCCCAACGATATTGACCCAAAGAAATCACATCAGGATCGACATTGGGTGCCGATTTCCAATATGGCAGATCAATCTTTGTGTATCGCGCGGAATGTTTCACAGAGGGGCGGATGCGATAAGTCCACGTGCGCTCGGGTGGATTTGCGGTGAAAGCTGTTCCAGACAATTGTTCGCCATAGAGCCCATAATTACATTTTTGTGGGCTGTTCATGCCCTGCGGTAAGGCGCCTGGCAGGGCTTCGGTTTCAAAATCATTCGCAAAGCCCGGCATATACCCTGGTGTTGTGCCTGCATGATGTGGCGCTTGGGTCAGACTATGTGGGTGAATTTGGTCTTTCATCAGATCCTCCATCGGAATTAAGAATCGTGGTAATAGTTGAAAATGTAACTAACAAGGCATAATCTACGCCTATGGAAAAAAATGACACCTTTGATCTCTGGCAGTTTTTGCCATATCTGTTGAACCAAGCGGCCGAGGCCAGCAGCTTGGAGTTTCAACAGGTTTACAAAGAACGCTATGGCCTGCTGCGTACCGAATGGCGGGTGCTCTTTCATTTGGGAATTTATGAACGCATCACCGCCAAAGAGATTTGCGAAAAGGCCAATATCCATAAAACCAAGGTCAGCCGCGCGGTGCAAAAGCTTGCACAACGACGGTATCTCACACGGGCGACTGATGCAAACGACCGTCGTCACGAATGGTTAAATCTGACATCGACAGGGCGTGCCGTGTTTGAAGACTTGTACACCTATGCCAAAAGCTATGACGTGAAACTGACCCAAGCCCTTGATCCCAACGAAGCGCGCATCTTGCGCACCGCTTTGATCAAACTGGCCAAAATCGACGCTTAGAAATTGGGCGTAACCCCAGGCAAATCAAGCGCCTTGATCAAGTCACGCAGTTCCTGACGTGCCGCAACGTTTGAAATATTAAGCTGTTTGACGCCCATATCCTTGAGGTCAAGCAAGGTTAACCCACGCGGGAACAATTCGCGGAAAATGACGCGTTCGTTAAAACCCGGCGCAATGCGGAACCCGATGCGCTTGGACAGTTTTTCCAAAGCGCGCTCCATCTTGATCTTGTTGACCATTTGCTGCGCGCCCATGCGGTTGCGAATAACGATCCAGTCGATTGGCTTTAACCCTGCTTGCGCACGCAATTGACGCGCGTTCCACACCATTTCGGAATAGACAGAGGGCCCTTCGATGGTTTCGCCATCTCCGCTGACATGTGCCAACAGGTCGAAATCAACAAAGCTGTCATTGAGTGGTGTGATCAGCGTATCCGCCAAAGAATGCGCAACTTGGCTTAGCCGCGTGTGCGATCCGGGGCAATCGATGACGATGAAATCGCTTGCGGGTTCTGCGGCGGCAATAGCGGCGGACAGGCGGTGATCATAGATGTTTTCACCGTCAGGGATCGACGCTTTGTCAATGTTGGGCAATTCGTAATAAGTCGGCGACGGAAGATCGATCCCCTCTTCCAGAAGATGCCGCACACGATTAAGCACATAGCGGCCAAACGTTTGCTGGCGCAGATCCAAATCAATCCCACCCACACGAAACCCAAGTCGGGCCAAGGCCGTTGCAACATGCATGGTCACGGTGGATTTTCCCGCACCACCCTTTTCATTTCCAACAACAATTATATGCGCCATGTGCTTGACCCTTACATTCTACTACGCGCTGTATATCCTTTGACAAAACCAAGGAAAAGCACTTGTTCCGATGACGGTGTAAAAAATACACGCGCGTTGCTAATCCCCGATTTTCGCGGTGAGCACGGGGGTGACGGGTTGTGCCATTTCTTCGAAATCGAAATTGTCCAGACGGCGGGCCCGCTTGCCTGCCTTGTCCGAGCTGATTTTGATTTCGGTGATGTCTTTTGCTGCTTGGGAAAAATGCCGATCTAGGTTTTCGACGCGCTGTCCCAATCGGTCTACATCCTGATACAACAATCCCAACTCGCGACGAATGGCGCCCGCCTGTTCACGCATGCGGGCGTCTTTCAAAATTGCACGCATCGTATTCAGCGTTGCCATACAGGTCGTCGGCGAAACGATCCACACCCGCGCGGCAAAACCATCGCGAACCAATTCGGGGAAATTGGCGTGCAGCTCGGCATAGACGGCCTCAGACGGCAAAAACATCAATGCACCATCTGCGGTTTCGCCTTCGATAATGTATTTTTCACTAATGTCTTTGATGTGGCGCCGTACCGATTGACGCAGCAATTTCGCAGCCTCATTCAGCTGCCAATCGGTGGTGGCCTTGCGCAGCGCTTCATAGGCCTCAAGGGGAAATTTGCTATCAATCGCGATTGGGCCTGGGGGGTTGGGCAGGTGGATCAAACAATCCGCTCTGCGACCGTTCGACAGCGTAGCCTGCATTGTATAGCTATCGCTGGGCAAGGCTTTGGTGACGATGTCATTTAACTGGATTTCCCCGAATGCCCCACGGGTTTGTTTGTTTGACAAGATATCTTGCAAAGACAACACATCACCAGACAGTTTTGTGATGTTTTCTTGTGCCTTATCGATGGACACCAAGCGCTGCTGCAATTCGCCCAAAGACTGCGCCGTGCGCCGCGCGGATCCGTGTAAATTTTCGTTCATTTGATTTTGCACTTGGGCAAGGCGCTGTTCCATCAACTGCAGCATGCTGCTTTGGGATTTGGCTTGGGCTTCTGACACGTGATGCAAGCCCCCCGCAAGGCGTTCTTGTCCATCGCCCAGCGCTTGGACCCGCTGCCCCAATGCCCCAATTTGATATGCAAGCGGCTCCGCCAAGCGCGCAGATTTTAATGCCGCCCGCACCGTGATGATCAACAACAGGACCACGAACACCACGGCACCTAGTACCGCCAAGATGAGGGGATCATTCAAATCAATCTGCGTCATGTGCGTCCAAACAATCGTTCAATATCCGACAGCTTTAGTTCAACATAGGTCGGGCGTCCATGGTTGCATTGGCCGGAATGGGGCGTTGTCTCCATCTCGCGCAAGAGGGCGTTCATTTCTTCGGCGCGCATCCACCGCCCCGACCGAATGGATCCGTGACAGGCAACACGGGAAAGGATTGCTTCGATTTTTTCCTGCACCAACTGGCTGCTGCCCCAATCGGACAATTCATCCATAATATCCTTTACCAAATCTGTGGCATTCACACGGCCCAAAATGGCAGGGGTTTCGCGAACTGCGATGGCAGACCCCCCAAACGCTTCGATCGTGAGGCCCAGTTTGGTCAGATCATCCGCGACCGATAAAATCATGGCACAGTCAGAGGGGGACAGTTCGATGATCTCGGGGATCAATAATGCCTGCGCTGCAACGCCATTTTCACGCATCTGGGTTTTAAGCTTTTCATAAACCAATCGTTCATGCGCGGCATGTTGATCGACAATCACGATACCCGTTTCGGTTTGGGCAATGATATAGTTTTCATGCACCTGCGCACGCGCCGCGCCCAAGGGATGGTGGGCTTGTGGTACCTGCTGCGCAGGCTCGGCATGCGTGATCGGTTCGACCCGCGCGGAATATTCCGACACCTCGGCAAAACCAAAATCTTGTGGCTGGGGGGCTTGGGATTGGTAATTTAACACGCGGGCACCAATAGAGGGGCGATCCATTTGATATTGGAATACGGGACGCGCGCCCTGTGGTTCTGTCCGCATTGCGCCCAACGTCGCGCCTGCCACCGTTGTCGAGGCACGATGCCCTGCATCGGCCAAGGCGTGCCGCAGGGCCGAGACGACCAACCCCCGCGCCAATCCCGGATCACGAAAGCGGACTTCGGATTTTGCGGGATGCACGTTCACATCGACCAAATGCGGGTCGCAATCAAAGAACAACGCCACCGCCGGATGTCGATCGCGCGACAGAAAATCGGCATAGGCCCCCCGCAATGCGCCAAGCAACAGTTTGTCCTTGACCGGACGACCGTTCACAAAGAAAAACTGCATCACCGCCGCCCCACGAGAATAGGTGGGAAGTGCGGCATAGCCCGTCAATCGCAATCCATCACGCGCGGCATCAATCTCCAATGCGTTTTCGGCAAATTCCGCACCCAAAACACGGGACAAACGCCCATGCAACGCGTCAAACAAATCGCCGCTTTCGGGATCAACGCGAAACATCAACCGATCCGCATCTTGGGACACATCCCGAAGCGTAAATCCAATCGCAGGCTCGGCCATCGCCAAACGCTTGATCACATCCACAACGGCCTGTGTTTCCGCACGATCTGTACGCATGAATTTCAATCGCGCAGGAGTCGCGTAAAACAAATCGCGCAATTCAACGACCGTACCGCCGTTTAATGCGGCGGGTTTCACCTCGGTCATTTTACCGCCCGTGACCGAGATTTGCGCGCCGTCAAATCCGGCCGCTCGGGACGAGATGGTTAATCGACCAACCGCACCCAGCGAAGGCAAGGCTTCGCCCCGAAATCCAAAGCTGTGGATATTCAACAAATCCGACCCGTCAATTTTTGATGTCGCATGCCGCGAGAGCGCCAAGGGCAATTCATCGCCCGACATTCCGCAGCCATCGTCGGTGACACGGATCAACGTTTTGCCCCCGTCGGCGATATCCACAGAAATCCGCCGCGCCCCTGCATCAATGGCGTTTTCCACCAACTCTTTGACCGCAGAAGCAGGGCGTTCAACAACTTCGCCTGCCGCAATTCGATTAATTGCGGCATCATCAAGTTGGCGAATGACGGGCCGATCTTGGCCGATATTGGGGTGTGCAGTGTTCATAACACTATCTCTAGCACGTTTTGTTACGATTCTTCTATTCTTCACGTCAGAAATAATTGTGGAAAGTTTGAACGATACTGTTGTGGTTAAAGTTTCCACTTTTCTCGGCATGAAAACGTGCTAGCGTCACACAAAACCAGAGGGCAGACCATGTATACAGTTATCGGATCACCAAATTCTCGGGCCTTTCGCGTCATTTGGATGTTGGAAGAAATAGAACAACCTTACGTATTAAATCCCGTCAAAGCAGGATCTACCGAGGCAAAGGCAATCAACCCCTCGGGCAAGGTCCCCGCGCTTTTGGTCGATGACGTTGTGATTACCGACAGCAGCGCAATCATGACCTTTTTGGCGGATCGTCATGATGCATTGACCTATCCCGCAGGGACGATTGAGCGCGCGCATCAAGACGCGTATTTGCACCGGATTAATGACGAAATTGATGCCGTTCTTTGGATGGCAGCCCGCCATAGCTTTGTGCTTCCCGAAGACAAGCGGGTTGCAGACGTCAAGCCCAGCTTGAAATGGGAATTTGAAAGAAACATAAACCGCTTGATGCAAGACATGGCTGGACCATTCCTTATGGGCGACAAAGTGACAGTGCCCGATTTGGTTTTGACCCATTGCGGCGGCTGGGCGATATCCGCAGGCTTTCCGATGGAGAATGACGCATTCAAAGCATACGCAAAGCGCGTTCGGGCCTCAAAGGGATTCGAAAGAGCCCAAAGTACCCGTTAATCCTTTGGTATTTTTTACAATACATAAGGAATATTTATATTAACTTTTAAGAGTCTAATGGCGAATAAGATAGCTTTATTTCCCGATAAATTATCTTTTTGCCATATGACCCAAACATATCTTAATCGAAAGATAATTTTTATACTTCAAAAATAGGAAAAGCCGACGTTTTAGGCGCAATCCCAAACCATAAGTGGATTGCATCAACACGGATTTGGTCGTTTGCCGGACATTTTGAATGTATTGATATGACACATAGAATTTTCAAATCACTTCCGTTGCTTTGTTTAACAAGCATAGCAGCATGTGGCGGCGGCGGCTCAAGCACTGGCAACAGCTCTGAATCCACTCCAACATTTTCCAAAACCCCAGAAATGGAGATAGATGACAAGATTCATCCAATCGTAGTCTTCGGCGGGAATTATAGTGCAGGATATACTGGACGTATTTCTACGAACGTACCTATTGCCGGACAATGGCTAGAGGCAACACCGGGCGAAGGGGCACTAGGTGGCGTCAGCCTGTTACAAAATGGATCCACGGGGACAATTGACATGTCCTCGCTTGCGGGGTTGATGGTGTTTGATACTGGCGCGGTGACACTTTCCAATTCCCAAGTCACCTTGGTCGACAAAGATGGATTTAACGCAGCTGGCATTTTGTCCGATGGATCAATTTCAATCGCCAATATGTCAACAAATGGCACCTATGATTACGCAATCTTGATCGATCAAAGTTATTCAATCAATGGCGTGACTTACGACGCCACTGGAATATTGGGATTGATTTCTGACCCGGCTGAAATGCCAACCTCGTTAAAAACGCGATACTCTGGTGAAGCCCACGCCATTATCGTGCAAGGGTCGCAAGGCTTTGACCTGACAAACGGGAAAAGCACACTTGACGTTGATTTTGGTACCAAACGCGTCAATGTTTCGATGTCGGACTTTACCGCCACGGATATGTTTAGCCAAAAGGTCACAACAGCGCCGATTGATACCATCACGGGAACTGACCTTGTCATCAACGGTTACGGGTTTTCTGGTGGAACCTATCAAACCTTGTCAAACGGACGCGTGACAGACGTGACTGGTCAGAACACCGTCACGACAGGAAAAGGCGTATTCTTTGGTCAGGACGAGACGTTGAATGCGCCGGATGAAATTGGTGGCATGGTCTTTATCAAGGGCAACGACGGGATTGTGTCGGGTTGGTATATTGCCGATTGATCCTTGACGCGCGATCACACCTCTTTCGAATCGCGCGCAAACCTGTTTTTGTTATCGACATAGACTTGCGCTGATTTTTTCAGCGCCTCAACTTCGGCATCGGACAGCGACCGCACCGCTTTCGCCGGAGCGCCGACGATCAGGCTGTTATCTGGAAATTCTTTTCCCTCTGTCACCAGCGCATTGGCACCCACAATCGAATTATTGCCAATTTTTGCACCGTTCAAAATGGTCGCACCCATCCCGATCAAAGAATTGTTCCCGATCGTACACCCATGCACAATGGCATTATGGCCCACGGTGACGCCGTCGCCAATGCTTAATGGACATCCCAGATCTGAATGCAATGTTGCGCTTTCTTGGATATTGGTACGCGACCCGATGGTAATGGGTTCATTATCGCCACGAATGGTTGCCCCGAACCACACGCCAACATCATGGCCCAAAGTGACCAGCCCAATCACATAGGCGGTTGGCGCGACCCACACGCTTTCTTTGGGATAATCTGGCATCACTGAGCCAAGCGAGCAAATGGGCATATACGGATCCTTTCACGCAATATGGCTGGCAGTTTAGCGTGCACACCGCGCAGGACAAGCCGTATTTGTCAAAATCACCGAAGGTTAAACAAAGACAAAGTCAGACGATGACAATTCATCCGCCCCGACCCCATAGATAAGAATACTTGTGCCTTGGGCCCGAAACACAGCGCCTTCGTCGGTATCTGAAATCAAGAACATCGCAAACTCGGGGGAAAGGCCGTTAAATCCTGACAAATGGATCTTATCAACGCCAACGGTAAAGTCCCGATCAAAGCGTGCAATTTCGAACTGGTCAGCCTCGACAACAGTGACATCGGGGGTTTGAACTGTGGCAATTCGGTCCGATCCTTCGTTGGGACGAAACACGAAAATATCTGCACCTCGACCGCCCATGAGCGTGTCATTTCCAGCCCCGCCCATCAGGACGTCGGATCCACCCATTACTCCAATGCCGGCATCCCCGATCAAAATGTCATTGCCTGCATCCCCTTTGATCGTATCGTTTTGCACACCGCCCATCAAAAAGTCGTTGCCAATCCCGCCGCTTAGCATATTGAGCCCAGAAAATGTGCTAATCACATCGGACCCACCATCCCCGTTCAAATGATTGTTTCCCAATCCGTCGGTTAAAACATCGTTACCTGCCGCCCCAAACACGGTGTCGTTCCCCGCGTTTCCAACGATCATATTGCTGTATTTGTTCCCATAGATTTCATCGTTCCCCGATCCTGCGAACAGATTTTCAATATTGGTGTATCGCGCAATGATCATATTGCCGCGCAGGCCAAAGATGTCTGAGATGCCCTCTTGTTCAAGGGTGATCCATTGATCATGCGTGTCGTCGGAGACATCGATTGTGTCGCGCCCCCCCGCATCGAAAATCGTCAGCGCAAACGCCGTGGACAGTGATGAAAAATCATCCAGATACGTACCTGTGTTGCCATTTTGGCCATAGATCGTATCCCCCGAACTAGACGGATTGGGCCGGCCATACAGGTCTTGGATCGCCAAGATATCGGCAATCATCGGCGTGACAGGATATGCAAAGCTTGCATCAACGTAGGTGTTTTCTTTTTGATCGAAATACGACATGATGCTGGCCTGCCAGCTATCATTGGCGTAACCCGCATTTTTGGGATAGCTTGCCGATGAATTGTAATTCCCCGCGTGCGCCAAACCCAGAGCATGACCAATTTCGTGGATATAGGTCTGCATAGAATAGCTCGAATACTCGATCACAACTTTGTTGTTTTCATACGACCAATCACGTTGCACCCATTCGCGTGAAATAGAAATTTTTGCCGATGTGATTTCGCCTGATGACGTTGCGCGGACAAGAGCAAAGGCATCGCGTGAGGATGTCCCATGATTGAACACAAGATCAGCCTTAGACGTGGTTGGCGCAAAGCGTATCTCTGAATAGAGCGTCCAAATATCCAGTGCTGTGCGTGCAAAGACGCGTCCCGCGTCGTCCAAAGCTGACATATCATAACTGATCGTGTCACCGGTGCGGACATTAAAATTTTGCCGCGTGTCACCAAAATAAACCTGTCCGACATCCGTCAATTGATGGGCGATTTGATCGTAACTGTACACTGGCAACATGGCGCGATCTCCTGAATTGGTTCAAGGTGAACTTCATCAGAACAATTGCAGACTTTCGTTAATTTAGCACATTTAATAAGGTATGTTGTATATGACTTATGTATTTAATTTTACTATAGATTAAATCAAATATATGTTTTAGGAT
>Ga0233450_10001268_pt1 | contig 26928 bp, 23 predicted proteins | sample 011ome_30_FD_189956 | JGI IMG/M metagenome (GOLD analysis project Ga0233450, IMG submission 189956) | Coastal salt marsh microbial communities from the Groves Creek Marsh, Skidaway Island, Georgia - 011501CT (spades assembly) | ecosystem: Environmental > Aquatic > Marine > Intertidal zone >... | reverse complement strand
GCCCCTGGTCCGTTGAGCCAAGACTTGACCGGCATACGGTACATCGACGGGTGACTCGCATTTCCGCGCTCGCCAAGAGCCCGCATCCGGTAGCCCGATTGCTGGATCTTGTTACTCGACTCGTCGGACGAGGCTTCGACGCGTCTCACCCATTTGACGTTATTCACGCCGAAGTAGCCCGGTACAAGCAGTCGTAGGGGGCCACCATGCACAAGGGGTAAGGGTTCGCCGTTCATCTCCCATACCAACAAGCAGTCATCGAGCCCTTTATCTATTGGCACCGACCGTTCGACAGCGACAGCGCTCGGTTCGATCCCCTGGGGTAAGGGTTCGCCACCGGTGGCGGTGATAAAGCGCGCCTCACTTTGGACACCGCCTATATGTTCAAAGACAGTGGAGAGTTTGACACCGGTCCACAGCGCGCACCCGGCAGCCCCAACTCCCCAGGGTGAGCCGGAGGGCGAGTGAGCAAAAAACGCGCGGCCATTACCCGAGCACTGGAGCACGCTACCGATGGTGGTGGTTGGCAATGCTTTGAGCTCAGCGAGGCTAAAGGTTTTCGACCGCTCAGCGCCTTCAATTGACACGGTCCAGCGGTCTGGGTCAGCGACAATCTCCGCCTCTGGCATGGGCAGATTATTGCGCACAAAAAATTGCGAAATAGCGGTTATGGGTCCCTGTCCGTAGGCGCTCCGGCGAGTCTCTAATGCCAGTGGTAAGTCGTTGTGCTCGATGAAGTCACGCGATGCTTTGTTGGCCGGGAGTAGCCGCTTTATTGCAGACAGGGATACCTGCGGCAATAGAACAACACTAGCTGCCAGTGCCTTTAGGACTCGTCGCCGTGACGGTGTTTTCCAAGTCGTGGACATAGTTTCTGCTCGCAATCCTTTTGTTAACTTGCGCGCCTGGGGTCAGAGCTTGTGTTCGTGCGTTACTGCAACAGAGCCCAAACGATGACGCCCAACGTCAATAAAATCAATGCTCGGTGCATGACAATACTTTGTTCAAAGGCACGACTCATCATGACGCCCAACCCACACCAAACAATGGCAAAAAACACCTGCGCAAGCAGAAAACTGAGGGGGACAACGATCAGACGCTCCCCAGTTGATTCAAAGTTGTCGGCAAACTGTGTGATGGCAAGCGTGGCCATCATCCAGGTCTTTGGACTGAGCGGGTGGACAACGCTACCCGAGAGAAACGTAAAGCTTGCACTCGAGCTACCGGGTGCAGGCGGCGTCCAATTCCGAAGTGCCAAGTAGGCCATATAGGCTGCGGAGCCATAGACAAACAGAGTAGCGATGGTGGGGTTTGCCTCAAGTAAACCCATCAGTCCCAGTCCCAGAGCGATGTTGAGTGCGAGCTTTCCTGCGGTCAGACCCGCAATAAACGGCAAGGTACGAGCCAGGCCCTGCTGTGCGCCGGCCGCCATCAGCAGCATATTGGCGGGTCCGGGTGTGGACACCATAAGGATGATGAACATCCACAGCGACACGTATTGATTGATCAGGTCCACGGCGATGACCGACTCGTTGCCTAGCGGGGGCGCAGGATACGACAGATCGCTTGCTTAGGTCAGTAAACCCAGACGCCTGCAGGCATGAGGATGTGCTACTGTCGAAAAAAATAATAGAGGTAGTGCAATGGATCTGTCATACGGTCGTGAGTACGACGCCTTCCGTGAGGAAGTGAAGTCGTTCATTCGTTCCCACAAGCACAAACAACCTAAACCGGGTGACGGTATTAAAAGCCAAGCCCTGCGTGACTGGCAAAGTCTTCTTATAGAGCACGGTTATCACAGTCGAACCATAGCCAGCGAATACGGTGGGTATGGTGCAGAGCCCGACATCATCAAGTCGCGCATCATTGCAGAGGAATTTGGCGCCGAGCGGGTGCATCGCGGTTTTAACGGGCAGGGCGTTACCATGCTCACGCCGGTCTTGCTTGAGATGGGTACTGAAGAGCAAAAAAAGGCGTTTGTTGAACCCACAATTAAGGCGGAGATGATCTGGTGTCAGGGTTACTCAGAACCCGGTGCTGGAAGTGATTTAGCGAGTCTTACGACCAGGGCAGAGCTCGATGGCGACGAGTGGGTTATCAATGGGCAAAAGATCTGGACCAGTACCGCACACCATGCGGACTGGATATTTTGTTTGGTGCGAACGGAACCCGACGCACCAAAGCACCTCGGTATCTCGTTCTTACTGTTCCGCATGGATACGCCAGGGATCGAAATTCGACCGTTGGTGGATATGACAGGCGACGCCAATTTTAACGAGGTCTTTTTCACTGACGTTCGTGTGCCGAAGCATCAAATTGTTGGGGAGCGCGGGCAGGGCTGGCAGGTGGCAAACGCGATCTTGGGTCACGAGCGAGGTTCTCTCGCCACGCCAGATGCTGCAATGAATCGCCTTAACGGCGTAAAACGCTTGATGCGAGAAGAGAGTGTCAACGGCGAAGCCATCATCGATAACCCGGTCTTTCGCGATCGACTCCTAAAGCTCGAGGGGCGCGTGCTCGCCATGCAATATAACGATATGCGCCTGCTGTCCGCCAAGATCAACAAGAATCAAGACGTGCGACTAGCCAGCATGATCGTGAAGCTCATCGGTACCGAATTGCGCCACGAAATTGAATGTCTTGGCATCGATGTTATGGGGGAGATCGGGCTCAGTTACGGTGATAACCCGCATGTACGAGGTCAAGGTTCATGGCAATACCAGTACATGTTTTACCTTGGGTTGATCATCGGTGGAGGAACCTCGCAAATACAGAAGAACATCATTAGCGAGCGCGGACTTGGCATGCCCAAAGAACCGAAGTTTCCCGCCGCTGGCGCGAAGTAAGAGGAGGGATTAACAAATGGAATTTGGGTTATCACAGGATCAAGTTCTCCTCGATGACAGTGTCAGAAAGTATCTATCATCTGAGGTGTCTATCGATGTCGTGAGAAGGATTGCGTCAGGCGAGCAATCGGACGCTGACATTTGGCGGGGTCTCGCGGACATGGGCTTGGCGGGTATCATCATTCCTGAAGCGCAGGGTGGTGCCGAGCTCGGCATGCTTGACGCGGTAGCACTTGCGGAGGCCTTGGGATACGCCGCCTGCCCAGGACCTTTCTTGAGTACGGCTGTTATGTCAGCGCATTTGCTTAATCAGGCTGGTGCGACAGATCCTCTCTCCGGTATGGCGAGCGGTGCTTACCGAGTAGGGATTGCTTTTAGCGACTTTGTTGGAAGCAGAAAAGGCGCGGTGTCGGTGTCGGACTCCAAGCTGGGCGGTCAGAGCCTGTATGCTCTGGATGCCGCAGCAGATGCCTATTTAGTCGCCCTGTCAGACGGGCGTGTTTTTATGGTGGAGAGCGAGCACGTCGAACGCAAGGCGCTTACTACGATTGATGCCACTCGTGGCGTTTGTGAACTTCGTTTTGATCAGACGCCCGCCTGCCTTGTAACGGACGACGCACGGTTGGTGCGCGATACGATCTACCGTGGACGCGCTGTTCAGGCGGCGGATACTCTCGGTGCGGCGCAATATATGCTCGATCAGGCCGTCGCCTATTCCCTAGATCGAAAGCAATTCAATCGAGCGATAGGCTCTTTCCAAGCTGTGAAGCATATGTGCGCCGAGATGGCCTCGCAGTTGGAGCCCTGTCGCGCCTTTGTTTGGTATGCCGGCCATGCGTTCGATGAGTCGACGGAAGATGCGGCTACTACAGCCTGTCATGCCAAGGCACACCTCTCAGAGGTTGGGCAGTTTGTCGCGAAAACGAGTACTGAAGTACACGGAGGTATGGGCTTTACTGATCTTGTTGGTTTGCATTACTGGTTCAAGCGGATTGGCTTTAACCGACAACTCTTGGGTTCGCCTGAGGCAGTTCGTCATGAAGTGGCCGTATTGCAAGGGCTCTGCGAGGCCTAGATAGTATTCTCATCTGAGAGCTTTTTGTTGATGCAAAAAGGTTAATAGCCTAGAGGTAATCGAAATGTCCGGCGAAGTTAACTTGAAGAATAAAAACTGCCAGAACAGACGCAGGAACGAAAAGAACACGAAAACCCGGCTCAAGCTGATTGGCATCTCGATGCTTGCTGCGCTGGTATCGCAGCTTGCGGCTTGCGGAGATAGAAGCGAAGAGGCTGTTGGTACAGGCCTAAAAATAAAGCAGCTCACCGAGGGCCAGGTGACTGGAATTGCCTCGCCGTATGACGAATCGATCACGGTCTACCGTGGACTCCCTTACGCAGCCCCACCTGTTGATGACTTACGCTGGCGGGCACCCGCGGCGCCGGTTGCTTGGACAGGTATTAGATCGGCAGATACCTTCGCTGACAGTTGTCACCAACCCCGCCATTCCTCAAGTTTTGTCTGGCGTCGCGAGGATTTCTCTGTTTCGGAAGATTGTCTCTACCTCAACGTTTGGTCACCTGAGAGTGCGGGTAAAAAGCCCGTTATGGTGTGGTTTCACGGTGGCTCGCATGTCAGCGGGCAGGGTCATAGTTTAATTTTTGATGGCACCACGCTCGCTCAGCAGGACGTGGTGGTCGTAACGATCAACTACCGCTTGGGTCCGTTAGGTTTCTTAGCTCACCCTTGGCTATCTGATGAGGTCTCCACCGAAACTGGAGCGGGCACGTCTGGTAACTACGGGCTGATGGACAAAATTGCCGCACTTGCCTGGGTGCGCCGCAACATTGAGGCGCTCGGCGGTGATCCAAGTAACGTCACTATATTTGGTCAATCCGCGGGCTCTCAAAGCGTGTGCTCGCTGATGACCGCGCCGGCCGCGCAAGGACTGTTTCACAAAGCTATCGGCCAGTCTGCGGCCTGTGTAAACCCCCTAACCAAGGCAGATGCTAATGGCTACCAGCGCGGTCAAGCGCTAGTCGATGCTTTGGGCGCTTCCTCCATTGAAGCCCTTAGAGGTGCCGAGCCCGATGCGCTGCTGACCGCGATGACAGCATCGGATTGGGAGTCGGACAGCCGCATTGTTGTCGACGGCAATGTGCTGCCAAAGTGGCCCGACGAGGCCTTTGCGGCGCAAGAGCAAAGCAAAATACCGCTCATGCTGGGCTTTCTTGCTAATGAAGGGTACGAACTTTTTCCGGTAAATACCGCGTTAACGGAGTCTGAGCTACAAGGGTTTTTGGCTTATGTGGCGGGTGAGCGCGCCGATGAACTCGCGGCGCAGTACGATGCGGAAAACATGACTCCAGGCGAATTACGGCACGCGATCTCTACCGATTTGTTCATGGCTTACGGTATGAGACGGTGGGCGTCCTACCAAGCAGACAGCGGCTTGGATACGTTTTTCTATTTTATGGATCACGTGCCCCCGGCGTTTCATATTTACATGCCCGATCAGCCGTTCTTGGCACTTGAAAATGGGCCGCGAGGTGGGGGTGCATACCACTCTGGTGATTTGGCATACGTCTTTGGCACGCTTGATAAAGTGGGGTATGACTGGAACGACGCTGACCGTAGAGTCTCAGAGCAGTTAGTGCATCACTGGACCCAATTCGCCAAGACAGGGAACCCCAATGCGATGGGTACGTCAGAGTGGCCGGCATTCAACACCGAAGATCTTCACACACGAGTTATCAACGACGCGCCGACAACAGTGAATGGCGTTCGAAATTCCATCATTTCCATTTTCAATGATGCCCATTGAGGTTTTCGTTCTTGGTTTGATGCTACGTTCTTAGAGTAAATTATGGCGGCGCCTTGGCTTCACTGCTTCAGGCGACTGTGTTGAAACATGAGGCTGTCTTTATGAGAAAACTACTAGCTACAACATCGATCGCATTCACGCTTTTAGGCTGTGGTGTTTCAAGTGACTCGGAGACCACTAAAACAGCGGAGCTTGCTGTCGCAACTCCGGATCTGGTCTCCCTGACCTTACCCGTTATCAGTAACCAACTCGCCGAGGGCAAGCTTTCTTCGGTCGAACTCGTTCAAGCGTACCTCGATCGGATTGAGGCGATCGATCGAGCAGGTCCCACACTAAATGCGATTATATCGATCAACGACCAGGCTTTGACCCTAGCAAAAGAAAGTGATGCGAGACGCGAGTTGGGGCAGGCGTTCAGCCCGCTCGATGGTGTTCCTGTGTTACTTAAAGATAATATCGAGTCGAAGGACGAACTGGCGACAACAGCAGGCTCTACCGCTCTACTGGATAACCTGACGGGGCGTGATAGCCCATTGGTGGCTGCGTTACGAGATTCTGGCGCTATTATTCTAGGGAAAACCAACTTGAGCCAGTGGGCGAACTTCCGTTCCTCGCACTCGGTCTCTGGGTGGTCGTCTGTGGGCGGCTTGGTGAAGAATCCTCACGTGTTGGATCGACAAGCCTGTGGATCAAGCTCCGGGTCAGGGGCGGCTGCCGCTGCAAGTCTTGCAGCCGCAACGGTGGGCACTGAAACGAATGGGTCGATTATTTGCCCGTCTCAAGTGAACGGCGTGGTAGGCCTCAAGCCCACACACGGCCTTCTCTCTACAGATTTCATCGTGCCTATTTCGGCCACCCAAGACACGGCAGGACCAATAACTAAATCTGTTGGTGGCGCTGCACTTTTGCTCGATGGAATGACGAGATGGACGAATGCTTACTTCGAATCTCTCGACCCCTCTTTAGTCCAAGGCATGCGGATTGGCGTTTTGGATTTTGCTCGCAACGACAGCCCCAGACTGAACGCACAGTTCGACGCTGCAATCGCTCGAATGGAAGCCGCAGGAGCGGAGATAGTCAGGATTACAGATCATGAAACACCGCCGGAGTACTGGAAAGCGTCTCGTCTGGTATTGGAGTCAGAATTCAAAGCGTATCTGGACGCCTACCTTTCTGGGTCGCCTGCCGATATTCCCGTCCGGAGCCTTGCGAATGTAGTGGCTTTTAATGAAGAGAATGCGGCTGTCGAGCAGGCAATTTTCGGGCAAGACATCATGGAATCGTCATTAGAGGCACCGTCACTTGATAGTGACGAATACCGAGAAGCGTTAGCGTTGATTCGCTTAGTGACGCGCGAAAACGGGATCGACGCACTTCTTGAAAAGTACAATGTTCAGGTCCTTATGGGACCCAGTGGGCCTGTGTCGCCCAGAGCTGATGTGGTGAACGGTGATGTTTGGCCGGCTTGGGCGGGTGCGGGGTCGATGGCCGCGGTCAGTGGTTATCCGAATCTGACAGTTCCCGTGGGAACAATCGCCGGAGTGCCGGTGGGTGTCTCGTTCATGGGTGGCCGTGACCAAGATTCTTTGTTGCTGTCAGTTGGGTTGGCGTTTGAGCAGGCGGGGAGCGGGTCTCCACGTCCAGGCTTCAAGCTCACCGTTTCTGCGGGTGAAATGACGGCGCTGTAGCCGTTCTCCCTCATGCTCGATTCGCGACTCAAGGGGTTTTTGCCGGCGATATTGCTCTCCACCTTGCTAATGGGATCGAGCTTTCCGTCGGCCGCAGTCTTATTGGTCAGTGGCGCAGATGCGCTGTCTTTGGTGTCCATGCGATTCTTAATAGCATCGCTTGCAGCATGGGCTATGGTCGGGTTATTCCGCAACACCGGCGAACCTCTTGTGCCTTGGCGAGTCGCTGCGCTTATCGGTTTTTTTCAAACCTTTGGTGTGATGGCGCCTGTACACGTTGCGCTCGGCTCTGAAGCCCCGCCGGTCGTCGCAGCAATTGTTTTTAGCAATGTGCTCATGGTTGCGGGCTACGAAATGTTCATCGGGCGTCGGCAGGCAAGCAAAGCATTGGTGTTTGCTCTGGGGCTGGGGTTTCTGGGGCTGATTCTTGTGACTAATGTTCTGGCAATGGCGGTGAGTAAAGATGTTCAGACTAGTCACTCTGGTGTCTTGCTTAGTCTGGCGGCTGCACTATCCTGGACGTTTGCAACGCTCCTATCAAAGAAACAAGAGATTGCCGGAGGTTGGCGATTTAATGCGCAGCAAATGGTGTTAGGAACGGTGTTCTTGGGGGCCTTCACGCTAGCTTGGAACGGACCGACACTGTGGGTTCCACAGACGAGTGTTGATGTGTTTTGGCTTCTTTGGCTATCTATCCCTGCCAGCGTGGTCTCTTTTGGTCTTTGGTTTCGGGCACTGTCACAGCGCACAGCAACTGAAGCGAGCGCGTGGCTGGCGGCTGTGCCAGCATTTTCTGCCTTCATCGCATGGGTGGTGCTCGGTGCTGATTTCACACCGCTTCAGAGTACTGGCATGTTGCTCATCGCAATCGCTTTGTTTCTGCAATCGAAGACGCCTTCTCCGGCGTAGGCTAGCCTTGACTCCAATTGGCAAAGGTGTCCGGTCGCTTTTCTTGATAGCTTGCCTAAGCCGACGCCACGTATGGAATAGAGCGGGGCATGGCGCACTAATAAAGCGTAAGGCAGGAAAAAGCACTCACCCGATTAGCGATTAACCCCTAAAAAGTATCTGCTGCTGACCATTAGTTTAAAGAAAACATACCTGGTCCAATCAGCTCGATCTAACTACCTTAGCGCCAGAGCTCCATCTGCGTTACTTGCGGACATATTTTTGTTTTGCACTGGGGCACTACGAACGCTAACGTACATTTAGGTATGAACAGTAATAATGAAAGACGCACCTGAACGGCCTCACAACGATTAGGAGATCATCTCATGGCTTACGAATGTTTCGAGTTATCAGTATCCGAGGGCATTGCCCACATCCGGTTTAACCGTCCAGAGAAAGCCAATTCAATGATTCCCTCGTTCTGGACTGAGCTACCGGCAGCGGTTAATGAGCTGTCTCGCGATGCCGCATGTCGAGTCATCGTTCTTTCGGCAGAAGGCCGGCATTTTTCGTCTGGTATGGATATCTCTGTATTCACCGAGGGCGGGCTGGACGGTCCGGAATCGGGTAGCCGCTTTGTGCGCGCAGAGGCGTTTCGACATCACTGCATGACGCTACAAGATGCGTTTACTTGCTTAGAAGAAGCGCGTATGCCGGTACTCGTGGCGATTCAAGGTGCAGCCGTTGGCGGTGCCATGGACTTGATCACCGCTTGCGACTGCCGTTATGCCACGCGCGACGCGTTTTTCTCAGTACACGAGACAGCAATTGGTATGACGGCCGATGTGGGTACTTACCCTCGCTTGGTGAAGCTGATTCCCGAGGGCTGGGCGCGTCAAATGTCTTACACGGCAGAGCGGGTGAGCGCGGAAAAGGCCCGCGATATTGGTCTGGTAAACGAAGTTTATGATTCGGCTGAGGAGATGCTCGATGCGGTCATGACTATCGCGCGACAAATTGCAGCACACGCGCCCTTGGCCGTTTCTGGCGCTAAGCGCATGGTGAACTATGCGCGTGATCACAGTACGGCCGACGGGCTTGATTACATCGCCACATGGAATGCTTCTATGCTCGACGGCGAGGCGATCCGTAATACTTTCATGGCGCAAGCGAAGGGCGAAAAGCCGCAATATGAGGAGCTGTTGGCGGTCAAGAAGACAGCGGGCGAGTAACTGACGGCGGCTTCGGTCGGCTTTGTGCGAATTTCTTTTGTGTAACAAGCTCATTGAAGGGTGGTGGGGGTTCTTAATTTGTCGGGGCGTTCTTCCTTGAGGGCAGTCGCATCACCTTTCACGCGCTTCTCGGCGTTTACTTTAGTTGCGCTTTTCATCGCGGTTGTCACCGCGCTGGTCATCGCGATGGCTGTCGTCATCGTTCTGTTTGAGTTTCGTGCGCCACCTGAGCGCGATGCTACAGCCTGGCATGCCTATCTCACTGAGAACGAACTTCAGCATCCAATGGCGAAATATTGGTTTCGGCGTGCGGCACCCGATCCGCGTGTTCTGAGCGCCCTGAATCAGGGGCCGCTACCCGTGGGCGATGTTCTTAAATGGGAGGATCGATAGAGACTCATTGAGCCTCGGTATCTTGGTGGTGAGAACGGCTGGGCTAAGTTTGATGATGGCTCGGCTTATGTCGCGGTAAAGACGTTCTTTCCCGGCGCAACGGCTGAGATGATCGACTGGTGGTTCGAATGGGCTCAGCGTGAAGAGGCGATCCGTTACAAAATTTGGTATCCGGGTGCGCAAGTAAGCGTATGAATTCCATACCTAGCGGGGCGTATCGTGTCGGTTTGACGGTCATCATAGTTAGGAGTTTTTGTTGGGCGCAGCGGACTATTTTCTGCGATGGGTGACGTGCTCATGTGTGCGATACTCTCGATGGAGACGCACCACGTTAAATGACGCTACCATCCGACGGGATGTACCTTACAACCACCTCTGAGCTATTTGATTTTGCATTAGCGCAGTCTCTATCCGGACCGCTGATGTGCAAATGAATAGACGCTGAACGACAAAATTACGAGTGATCATTCTAGAAGACATTACCCTTCGCCGAGGCCCTAAGCTGTTAATGCAGAATGCTTCGGCAACGTTGCAGCCCGGGCAGAAGCTTGCGCTGATTGGTGCTAATGGCACGGGTAAAACGAGTCTTTTCTCGATGCTCTTGGGAGTCCTTGCCCCGGATGGTGGCAGTATTCGTGGAATGTCCGGCTTGCGCATCGCACATATGGCACAGGAGCTTGAGGCTAGCCCTGAAACAGCGCTGAACTTTGTAATGGCGGGTGACGCCGCTGTGTTTGAGCGACTTCAGGGCATCGCCGAGGCGGAGGGTAACGAGGACTATGAGCGCGCTGCAACGCTCTATCAGGAGCTCGACGCACTTGATGGCTACGGCGCAGAGCGACGCGCAGAGCAACTCTTGCTTGGCTTGGGCTTTGATCGCCACGAACTTAACAATACCGTAACTGACTTTTCGGGTGGCTGGCGCGTGCGTCTGAACTTGGCGCGGGCGTTAATGACGCCCTCGGACGTGCTCCTGCTCGATGAGCCGACCAACCACTTAGATCTCGACACCATGCTGTGGCTTCAGTCCTGGCTCCTAAGGTACGAAGGCACCTTACTCATGATTTCGCATGACCGCGATTTTATTGATGCTATTTGTGACCGCACCTTGAGCTTGGAACGCCAGCAGCTAGTGACTTATCGCGGAGGTTACTCTGCGTTTGAGAAGCAGCGCGCGGAGCGCATGGCACAGCAGCAAGCGGAGTATGCGCGTCAGCAGCGAGAGATAGCGCACATCGAGGACTTTGTGCGCCGTTTTCGCGCAAAAGCGACCAAAGCAAAACAGGCGCAGAGTCGCTTAAAGGCGCTTGAGCGCATGGAGACGGTTGCACCAGCGCACGCTGACTCGCCGTTTTACTTCCAGTTTCCTGAGCCGGGAAAGACGAGTGATCCTCTACTCTCGGTTGATGAGCTGACGCTTGGTTACGGCAGTGACGTCATCTTAAGAGACGTGTCATTCTCTCTTCACCCGGGTGACCGGATCGGCTTGTTGGGTAAGAACGGCGCGGGAAAGTCGACGTTACTCAAGGGGCTCACGGGTGCTCTGCAAGGTCAGAGCGGTAGGCGAGTTACCGGAGCAAATTTGCGCATAGGCTACTTTGATCAACAGCAGCTAGATGTATTGGACTTAGACGCGAGTCCATTGTTGCACCTGCAACGTCTAAGCCCTGATGCGAGAGAGCAAAGTATCTTCGACTTTTTGGGCGGTTTTAATTTTAAAGGTGAACGCGCCAAGGAAATTATTCGTCCCTTTTCTGGTGGCGAGAAGGCACGCTTAGCGCTGGCTATGGTGGTTTGGCAGGATCCGAATGTACTTATTCTTGACGAGCCAACTAACCACCTCGACTTGGAGATGCGTCATGCCCTGGCAATGGCCTTGCAGGGGTATACAGGGGCCATCGTTCTTGTAAGTCACGACCGCCATCTACTTCGCCATGTTGTTGAGTCGCTGTGGTTAGTCGAAGACGGTTCTGTGAGCGAATACCCGGATGACTTAACGACCTATGAAAAGTGGGTCTTGGCGGGCGATAAGACATCTACTAATGCTGAAGCGAGTGCGATCGCGGGCGGTTCTTCGTCTGCTAGGGTGTCAGGTAATACAGTATCTGCCAAAACAGAGGGTACTCAGGCGCCTCGCGAAAAAGGTTCAAAAGGTAGAGAGCAGCGCCAAACCAGTGCCGAGCAACGCGCGCGTTTAAAGCCACTACGTCAGGAACTGCAGAAAACAGAGAAAAAACTCGAACGTCTTCAGGTTCAATTAGTGTCACTACAGGAGGTCCTCGCTGATCCCTCGCTCTATGAGGCTGACCAACGGGATAAACTTGCGTCCATTGTCAAAGACGAAGGGGCGTTGAAAGCCGAGCTTGAGAGTGCCGAAGAGCTTTGGATGGAGCAGCAGCAGGCAATTGAAGATGCGAGCTAGTCCAGCAAGAAGGGGTGATAGCACGCCGTCCCAGAAGGCAGATGCAATACAGTCCGTTGAGCGCAAGACACGCGCATGGCTCTCTGAATTCGTTGTGGGGCTCAACCTCTGTCCCTTTGCGAGGCCCTTATTAGCTTCCGATGCACTGAGAGTGACTGTTTGTGAAGCCACCGCCGAAGAGGGTGTCGCCATAGCATTGCTGGATGAGTTAGGTCGTCTGGAAACGGCGTCTGAGACGGAGATCGCAACGACCCTTGTCGTATTTCCGAATGCCCTAAAAACGTTCGAAGATTATTTGGCTTTCCTTAATAGCGCCGAGCAGCGTCTCGAGGAAATGAGCCTTGTTGGGGTACTGCAGTTAGCGAGTTTTCATCCCGATTATCTGTTTGCTGGGGAGTCAATCGACGCCGCGAGCCACTACACCAACCGCGCACCGTTTCCGATGATTCACTTGCTTCGCGAGGCCATGATTACCCGAGCTTTAGAAACGTTTCCAAATCCTGAGAAAATACCCGAACGCAATATACAAACACTCGAGGGCTTGGGACGGGAGCGCATTCACCAAATGCTCGCTTCGCTGGTTTGATCGTCGTCTGACTTGTCTAGAGGGGTGCTTTGTCTCTCTACAGAATTCCGCTCAATTCGAGTGATCGTGCCGCTACCTCAAGACGCACGTTTGATGCTGCGGGTCAGAGTTTGTCCGGGGCGTCGCTTGGATTATTAACTTGGATTGCGATCAACCATATCTTTTTTAAGCCGTGGCCATGTCAGCAAGAAAAAGAGCGAGCAAAGCGCGTAAAGGCTCGCAGTGATCAAGATGGCTGACTGGAGGCTCTGAGCGTACACGGCACCGCAGGCTTCTTGCAGATTGGTATCTAGCAGCCCTATTACCTTTGGGTGGCACTGATTGCGGGCAAGGTCGTCGACACTGACGCCGAGTTCAGTAATGCCATTCACAAAGAAGACGTCCGAAATGGCACCGATAAACAAGGGGCCAAAGCCATAACCAAGAAGATTAACAACGAACAAGAGTATGGCTGTGGCCGTGGCGCGTACACGCATCGTCACGACACCCTGGCCAATGGTGTATTGCGCAGCCAAGTAACCATATTTCGAGAAGCCTGCAATGCTGAGTCCGATGCCCGCCCACAGTAAGCTTTCGGTTGTGAAGGCGAACCAGTAGAAGGGTACCGAGATGCCAAGCCCAATGGCGGGAACCCACGCAATCGCGCCCGGATACTTTTTATACATTTTGGTGGCGATCCAGCCGGTGCCAAAGGTGCCAAACGCTGCTGCTAGGGCAACAGGGGTATTGATCCAGATCGCAGCCTCGCCAGCCGTAATACCGTGGGATCTAACAAAGAAAATCGATTGAAATGAGCTGATCCCATAGCCACAAAACGCGGCAATCGTTGCGCCGGCGGTCATGAGCCAAAACGCGGGTTTCGTCATCAATTCTTGCAGTGCTTCGCTTAACGGTATTTCGTCTCTGCTTTTAGATGCTGAAGGATCAGTGTAGCCACGGGGTGGTTCGGTTACGGTTAGTTTGAATACCAGCGCGATGAAGACGCCGGGTAAGCCGAGAACGATAAAGGCAGTGCGCCAATCAAACGCATCGGTTACCCAGCCCCCAATCAAATTGGCGAATAAGCCACCGAGCGTGACGCCCATGGCGTAGACGCCTAGTGCTTGGGAACGATCTTTAGGCGCATAGTAGTCCGCAATAAGCGAGTTTGCAGGTGGCGTGCAGCCTGCCTCACCAATACCTACGCCCACGCGACATATTAATAAGATCCAGAACGCACCTATGGTGATGGAGCCCACGGTGACCTCTGTGGCAAAGCCACACAGAGCGGTCATTAACGACCAGAGTGCAATACAGATCGTCATGATCCAAACGCGATGGCCGGTATCAGCGATGCGAGCCAAGGGAATGCCCACGATGGTGTAGAGCAGAGCAAAACCGAAGCCGGTCAATAGGCCAAACTGTGTGTCGGAAATACCGAGTTCTGGCACTAAGTCTGGGCCTACCACGGACAGGAGCCCACGATCGACAAAGTTCAGAACATAGATCAGCGTAAGAGCACCTAGGACATATGTGCGGTAGGGCTTTGAGCCGTAACCCGGATTTGTATTTTCAGGTTTAGATTCGGAGAGCGCAGCGGCGTCTGTCATTCAGTTACATCCCAGAAAGAACAAGCATTTTTTATTAAAGTTATGCGCGTGACGTACCACAGCGGCCTGCTCGCGTAACGCTACGCCAACGATGTCTGCTCGAAAGTATGCCCCACTACTGGTGTAAAGTAACCCTCAGCCGGCGATGCTTAATACTGGGTAGCCCACACCTCTCGTGGCTGAGGTCTTTTCTTTTCTTAGAAGGCGTGGAAAGCTGTGGTCTAGACAATAAAGACAAAACCTGGGGGTTGATATGACAGCGCAATATAACGAATACATGGTCGAGTACGTAGTCGAAGGTGGGTGCGGCACGATCCTGCTTGGGTCAAGTGGATTGCCGTTGAAGAAGCTAGAGAACACGTTAAATGCGCGTGCAGCGGATGGTTGGAACGTGGTGTTTCAGGTAATAGAGAACAAGCGGTTTCTTTTGTTTTGGTCTCGAGAAGCCGTCATCGTCACGTTTGGTCGATAAGCTTTGAAAACACTGGTGTTAAAGGCTATCCGGGGATACCAAGCGGCTGGCGGTTCAAAGCAGTTGCTAGCGACTGCCTGCAACTTTGAACCGACCTGCTCAGAATATACCTATCAGGCCATTGAAAAATATGGCCTCTTTAAGGGTGTTCATAAAGGCCTAAAACGCATTGGTAGGTGCACCGACCGCGAGACGATCCATGTCGTACCGGACCCTCTGGACTGAATATGTTTGAAAGCACTGAGGCCTTGAGGCAAGAGTCTGACAAGCTAAGACGACGGGTAACACAGTTACCGCCTGATGCGCGACGTGCGTACTACGCCGACGAAGCCAAGCTCATTAAAGACCCGGACACCTATGCCGTGCTCAACTATTTCTTTGTATTTGGTTTGCATCACTTTTATCTCGGTAAGTTTTTCACCGGATTGATCTGCTTGATCTTGTACATTGTCGGCATGCTCACCTTCTTGGTGGGCGGCTGGATCATAATTCTTTTGCTCGCGCTCTTTGACTTACCGCAGCTATTTTTTAGCCAGCGAATCGTGCACAAGCACAATAATAAAATTGCGAGGCGTGTTGTTGAGAGATACGAAAACTAGTCGCTGGCAGTCAGTCACCGATCAGCCGGTCTTTCAGTGGTCAGCCATTGGTTTGACAGTGATTATCAGCTTGGCTGTGCTGTTATGGCAGCTTGAGTCGACCCTTATCCCGGCTGCAGTGGATCACATTATCGAAGAAGTACCGCCTGAGTTTTTTGACGAGATTGGTGAGGATATGGTCAGTGATCTCATATCCTCCGGTTTCACAGAGTCAACGTTGACTAGCAAACAGCAGGCGGAGGTTCATGCAGTTTTTGACGGGTTGCGCAATGAACTTCAACTGGACGCTCGCCACACATTACATTTGTACCATTGGGCAACAGACGCGAATGCCTTTGCGCTTCCCGGAGCGCAAATTGTGGTGACGGATGAGCTAGTTCATCGACTCGGCATGGGGGATCAGTTGAAAGCCGTGTTGCTCCATGAGCTCGGGCACACGACATTTCAGCACGTCGAGGCATCAATGCTACGCGCGAGTCTCATAGGGCTGGGTAGTGTGTTACTCATAGGAGACATAAGTTACTTATCACTTGCTGCGGCCTCAGTCTCGACAACCGTACTCGAACGCACGTTTAGTCGGGAGCAGGAAATTGAGGCTGACACCTACGCTGCGCGATATTTTTTAGCGCGCGATGAAGACCCCGAGGCGCTTGTGAGTGCGCTCGAGAACCTCAGTGCTGAAGTAGAGTCGGGCGAGCACGCATGGTTGAGTACACATCCTTCAAATGAAGAGCGCGTGCGACTGATCCGAGGGGCATATTCACGGGGAAAAGACGGGGGTGAATATGGGGTTGAAATATAGCGAGCCGAGTTTCAAATCCTAGCGCGGCGAGTTCAAGAAATCTGGCGGATCTTGATCCTGTTGAGGCTGAAGCTGCCAAGTGCACCGCGTATTGTCTAAATTCGGTCTAAAGGCTGATTGCTGTCGTGGCTGATTGAACGTCAGTCGATTGACAGAGGTACGCTGATAACAAAAGAAGCACCGTTGGGAGTGTTGGAGGCGGTGATTTCGCCGCCCATGGATGAAATGATGCCATGACTCACAGAGAGCCCGAGCCCCATACCTTTGTCTGGATCCTTAGTGGTAAAGAAGGGGTCGAGCACATACGGCAGCGCGTCTTGGGCGATGCCACCACAGTTATCTGTGAAGCTTATTTCTAGTCGCTCGTCCGAGGCGCCACAGGAAATAGTCATCGACGCCGGCGTCTCACTTTGACGTTCCAAGGCGGCATCCTGAGCGTTCTTAATGATGTGGTGGATAACGAGTGCGAACTGCTCGGGGTCACCGGATAAACGTGCTGTCGCCGGACATGCATTCTCGATCTTGACCGAGAGGGCATGGGGGTTACTCGACGGGTCTCCCGAGGCGATACGTTGGTCGTGTCGCGCCACTTCCTCCTGGAGACAGTCACCGGGGTCGAACAATTGATCGGAGGTCGAGCCAATGCCCCCGTAGGTCTGCATGAATTTTATAAGATTGGCGATTTTATGAATATTGCCGTCAATGCGTTTTAGTTTTTCACCAAGTGCAGGCTGCTGGGCCATGGTGTCGCGGAGACTTCGCTTAAGGTTGGCCACTGTGAGTGTCATGGCCTGCAGCGGCTGACTGATCTCATGTGACATACCCATGGTTAACTCTCCGAGGGTGCTTAGCCGTTGCGCGGCGAGGAGCTTCCGTTCTGCGGAGCGCAGTGAGCTGACGTCATAGATAATAAGCCATTGACCGTTGATCTCACCGTTGAGATCGCTTCTTGGCGTTTGTGTCGCTAATAAATTAAGCGTTTGTTGATCTTGGCTGATATTGACGGCGACGACGTCGGTATCACCTTTGGAGGCATCGGTTACGCGTGCTGGGAGATCATCAATCGTGTCCAGAAGCGCTCGCGCTGTCGGGTTCGTGAAGTCGATGTTGCCCTGCTCATCTAGCGCTATAAATCCGGTGGAGGCGCGATCGAGCAAGCTTTCGTAGCTCGAATTGAGCTGCGCTAAGCGCTCAGCCGACTCGTTGACCGCAATTTCCATGCGGTTAAACCCAAGGGCCAAATCTCTGAAGAGATTAGTGCCCGTCGTTAGATCGAAAGTGAATGTCTCGCTGGTATCACCGGGTCGTGCATTCGAAAAGTGCTCCATCGCCTTTGCGAGCTGTCTAAACGGTGCAGAGAAGCGCCCTACGGCGAACTCAATTAGAGCTGCCATCACAAATAAAACAAGGGCAGCGCCAAAAATAAGGAACGAGGTATTTAGCAATGAGTCTTTTATGTGGGACCAGAGGTCGACGGTGTAGCGGAAGCAATCGACGTCGTAAAGGTCGCGATCGAAGCTGGCAATGAGCTCGTCGCTCGCTTGAAAAGTGATGTAGCTCTTGCTGAGTTTCTCGAGGCGCTTGAACGGTTTGTTGGGGTCAACGTATCGGGCAGGTGGGACCCAGATCGCGTAGTCGTATTCTTGGCGGACGATAACCGCATCGTCAGATATGCCGTATAGCTCTTGTGCCGATGGGCCGTGAAAATGGCTGACACGGTCGATCATGCCCGCATCCTTTAGACCGCTCATTAATCCCAGCATATCCGATCCGTAGAGGGCATCCCAAAGCGCCAAGGGTGTCGGATAAACAAGCATGACTGAGGGGTTGCTGAGGCTTACCAGGTAACCAGTCAAACCCTCTTTATCATCCGTCAGAGCAACCGCGGTCGATGTGTCACCAGCGCTGAGCGCCGACGCGAGATCAGCGGGAGAGACACCAAATGTCGCGAGGGATGCGCTGACGTAGACGGGTGAGTCTGGGGCTGCTTGAAGCGCAAAACCAAGAGCGTCGCTGGCGTTTATTGTGTCGAGTAATTGTTGATCGAAGTCGCTTGATGCGCGTTGCTCAAAGTCAACACCTGCGGCCAATGACCGAAGGCTTTGGAGGAGTGTTCGTTGTTGCGCCAGATTGGCGTCCGCTGACAGAGCCAAGCTCTCGAATCGAGCATCTGACGCCGCAAACAACGCGGCAATTTCACCTTCTGTGTCGCTGTCGATCAGCGCCCAGAGCAGGATAAGCATGGGGATTGAGGCCGCCATAATGGCCGCGGTCTCTGCGATCTCCCGCATGCGCACAGTAAAGCGGCGACCACCGCCAAAGACAAACACGGGTAGTCGATGCTGAACGAGCACAGCTATAAAGTGAGCCGCGATAGCGAGTGTTATGACGAGCAGTCCGCTGAATAGGCGTTGACCGGTGGCAATGAGCGCGAGGTCAGTATCACTGTAGTGTGAGGCAAATAAGATAAACGTGAGCGGCGCACCTAGGAGCAGCCAATAGCCGATGCCAACCACACTCAAGCCAAGTTGACGAAAGCTCCGCTTTAAGAGAATGATGAAGCCAATGAAGAGCAGTGTATTTAGGTAGATTACGCTCCATGCTGTGAGGTCTTGCGAGCCCCAGAGAGCGAACCCTACAACGGCGCCCAAAGCCCAGTTCCCAACGGCGAAGGTCCATCTGTGCCAAATCAGACAGAGCAATATAGGCAGATCAAAGAGCGACAGTTCGAGGTTGGGTATTTCCAGGCAAGCAAGTACGGACGTAATAACAGTGAGTGCGGTTAGCGCAGCCGTGGATACGGTGAGCTGATGTTCGTCCACGGCTCTCGATTTGTGCGTGTTCGTTGTCAAAGCGTTCCCAGACTCCATGCTTTTTTTACCGGTCCTGTGGACTGCGTCCGTTATTATTGTCCTGTCGTTGCGGAAATATGTCGTGCTTCGTTATCGGCGCCTTCAGCTATCTCAGGGCGTTTGAGTTCAATCCTTTCTTAGACCAATAAGAATTGGCATAACGCGCTCTCGCCACACGGTATCTTGCATCAGCCCTTGGTAGTGGAAGCGAACGTTGCCTTCACCGTCAATTAAAAAGGTTTCAGGTGCACCTTGTACGCCTAGCTGTTCTGCGTATTGCCCCTCTTCGTCGATGTAACTCAGCGTATACGGAGAGCCAAAGTCGTTGAGCCAGCGACTCGCTGACTCGGGCGCATCTTTTAACGCGACGCCAACAATTGGGACATCATCTACGATGCCATGTAAAAAGCGACTCTCGGCTTGGCAGGTGACACACCAACTGGCCCAAAAATTGAGAAGGTAAGGCTCACCTATCTCGGCGGGCTGTTTCGTGGTGCGCGCGTCGACACTAGGGTCCGAGATGGGAGCGAGGGTGGGCAGGTCGACGGGGGGTAGTGGGTACTTACTCATGGCGACATCGCCGGTACTGACGTTGCTGTAGACCACGCTGGCGGCGGTCCACATAAAAATTGTCAGTAGCGAAACGCCAAAAGCTGTTGCTCTCGCCATTTAAGTCCCCCAGTTGTCATTACACCTTAGTTTAGCCTCTGCTCTTTTTCAACGATGCTCTCGAAGCTGATAACACAAACGGCCTTGGCAGGTTCAGCAACCAACGCCCGTCACGCCCACTTGAGGACAGTTACATGAGTTCGTTGCTCGTGTTGGATATGTTGGTTTTTCGCGTATTTGGTGGGCAGCGGAGTGGTTTGAAAGAGGTCGTGACCTCACATACCGAGATCCTTGGAACATAGAGCTTGCGTTAGCTTGTCCTTGCAGAGATGGCCTGAGCATAATCTCCTGATAAAGCGCGGACTTCACCGGAGACGAGAAATGGAAATCAATAATAAAACGGCCGTCGTTACAGGCGGCGGCAACGGTATAGGCAAAGCATTGTGTATGGCACTAGCAGAGGCCGGCGCAAAGGTAGTGATTGCCGATATTGAACTAGACGCTGCACAGGCGGTGGAGGCTGAGATCACTGCAACGGGTGCCGGCTGTCTCGCAATCGCGGTGGATGTCACGGATGAGGACAGCGTTATCCGTATGCGTGATACCGCCTGCGACGTATTTGGCTCGGTGGATATTCTGGTAAACAACGCAGGTGTTATGCACCCCACCAAACCGCTTTTTGAGACGACCAGCGCTGATTTGGACTGGGTGATGTCGGTGAATGTTGGTGGTGTTATGAACGGTATCCGCTCGTTTGTGCCTCTATTCATGGAGCAGGGGACGCCGGCGTGGATTCTTAACACCGCTTCTGAGCATAGTCTTGGCGTGCCGCATCTCGGAGGGGGCTTGTATACAGCGTCCAAACACGCGGTACTGGGGCTGTCGGATGTTCTTCGGCGCGAGTTGCCAGAGCACATAGGTGTTAGCGTGCTGTGCCCGGGCATAGTCGGCACCACCTTGTGGAAAGCGAGTGAGCGTCGCCAAGATCGTTTCGGTGGGGCAGAGGCGGGTTCTAAGCAGGCGGGTGCAGCCATGCAACATATCGGGATGCCAATAGAGGATGTTGCTCAGGCCACAATCCGCGGGCTTGGCGAAGAGACTTTCTTTATCGTGACGCATCCGCATGCAGTCGAGTTTGGCCATGCCCGATGGGGCGAGATTGAGTCGGCATTTGCTGCGCAAGCGCCACGATTTGAGGGCGACGAAAAGTACGATCTCAATAAGCTCTTAGGGCAAATTACGGGTAAGTAGCGGATTACAGCAACCTTATAACGGAGCGCTTTTTGAAACTGCAGTTATGGGCTGCGGATCCGCCATAGCAGTGTAGGGTTTAGGAGAGTCCCAAGCAGTGTGCGTTCCTGACACGTGCTACCACATTGCTCGGTCGTGCCAGTGCTGTAAGTCATATTTGTTGGTCAGCCATAGGTCCTACCGCTTGAAAGGCCAGGTGCTCGGCAATGATTTCCAGGCCAACTAGGAAAATTATGGGTCGGCCGTTGAAGCGTTGTGGAAAATCCACTTGAGATCGGCTCTGTTTAGGTGCCAAATCAACGGTAAGGTTTCTGGGGGCGCGATCTCCTGCTTCGCGTGACCGAGATAGGGGGCGTCATGTTTGTAGGTTCTGTCAGAAAGTTTTTGCTGGGCGGCTTATCGCCCGCCCATGTTTGGGTTAGCGTCGTACTCGGTGTCCTGCTGGGTATGATTCCGGATTACGGCGCGAGTCCAGGGTTGGTAGCGCTAGTGTTGCTTTGCTCAGTCCTTATTCGGGTGAATATTGGGCTGTTCGCGGTGTCGGTTGTTCTCTCCAAGAGCGTCTTACTTCTATGCCTTCCCTGGCTATTTGATCTTGGGCACGTTGCACTTCATGGGTCGTTGGGGGCTGTGTTCCTTAGTCTGAGCCAGCTTCCTGTGCTGGCGTGGTTTGGCTTTGAGCGCTTCGCGACGGTGGGCGCGCTTCTCGTAGCCTTACCGCTCGCCTTCGTCACAGCGTTTGTTGCCAACAAGGTGGTTCAGAAGATGCGTAACGCCGGCGCTCATTTACAGACTAACGCAGCGTTCGATGCTTTCGCGCAATCATTTCTGGGCCGGACTTCGCTCACTCTGATGCTCGGCAAGTCATCTAAGGAGGGTCTGGGCGCTGCGCTCAATAAACCTGTTCCCTTATTCCGATGGAAAGAGGGTCTCATCGCTGCTTCCTTGATTGCCGTCCTCGCAGCGGGGCTCTGGCAATGGGCAAAATCAGATCTTAAGGGCGCATTAGTACCCGTTCTGGAGCGTGCAAACGGTGCGACAGTCGATGTTGATGGGTTGAGCTTAAATGTATGGACGGGAACTCTCGATGTGACCGATCTGGAAGTGGCGGACCCCTCCGATCTTTCTTTGAATCTGCTCTCAGCGAGCCAGTTAAAGATTGCTATGTCGACCACAGCGCTTTTATCCAAGCAGGTTGTCGTCACCGAGGTAAGTGCTCGGGAAGCGCGTTCTGGCATGCCAAGATCAGAGCCCGGAGAATTAGTCGGCCCGTTAGTAGAGTTGGAGGGGTTGGGAGAGGGAGCTGCGATTTCCTCGCCAACCGCGGAGGACTTGGGGGGGTATGTAAATGAGGCAGAGCAGTGGCTTGATCGACTAAAACAAGCGCAAAGCTGGTTAAAAAAGTGGGAGGGCAACATTCCCAGCGACTCCAACTCTAAAGGCAATATAGGTTCGCCAAGCTACGAAGATTGGCTGGAAGAGCAGATCGCACAAAGTGGTTACACCGGGCTGTCATACGCTCCGATTGAGGACAGCTACTGGTCCGCTGTCGCGGAAAAAGTGTCGGTGGATTCTGTTCGCGTCGCTGCGTTCGCCGACAGGGATTTGTCTGTTTTGTTAGAAAATCTAGCGTCTAACCCCAAGCAGCGCTCCGTGTCGCCGTCACTCAAGGTCGCTTCAGATGACGATTCAATCGATATGTTTATCCAGCTCGACGAGTTGCGTGGTGCTGGGGAAAACCGCATTGACCTCAGGTTCTTGGAGTTGGACGCACAGAGCACCTTGTCGTCACTAAAATCGTCGATTGCCGAGCGCGTCAGTGGCGGGCAGATCGATCTTAGTCTCAACGGCGAGTTCCGTTACGCCGGGGAGGGTGAGCTAGCGCTCGACTTGCTTGCAAGCCTGAGCGATGCGGAGTTGATCATTCGCCGCAGGAGGGTTCCAGTGGCGGAGTTTGATGTGCCCGTGCGGGTGCAGGGATCATTCGCTAAGCCCCGAGTCCGAGTGGACAACAGAGTCTTGGAAGATCAGCTAAAGGGGGTCGCTGAAGATGCCCTCAAAGACGAAGCCAAGTCGAGGGTAGAAGACAAGATTAAGAGCAAGCTGGGTGATCGGCTAAAAGGGCTTATCAAATAGGTGTGTAACCGTCCCCGGTAGTGCGCGAGCGTCTCGGTTTGATAAGTGGACAAAGAGAGGCCGGTAAAAACGTGGTCAGTGGATTCCAAAAACAAAGTCAGAGCTTAGTTTGGGGGAAGCGAGCGTGCGCGTCGTCGTTGACCTTACTCTGACGGCCTGCGGGCTTTGATTTCCACCTGAACGTCCATCGCGTCCAAGGTCGCTCTTACGTCATAAGCAATCCATGCAACCCAAAGCAGGGCGGCCAGTGAGACCCACAGCGTCGGTAGTAAAACAAATGCGATTACCCACAGTGCAATGAAGAACGGCCAGCGCTTGAAGGCTTTGGCGAACCGCTCTGGCGTCGACTGTGCACCGGGAGAATAGGCAAAGGATTTAACACCCAAGAACCACGCGTTCGCGACCAAAGCGGCGATGAAGACAAGCTTTGGCGGCGGCGCCGAATCGATTTCGGGATTCTCGTCTAGCGGTGCATGGGAGCCACTGCGACCGGAGGCCAACGATTGCTCAATAGCGCTCCACACGTGGTCGGGCGTAGGTCTTGCGACTGTGCCGTTCAGGTTTTTCTCAGACGGCACGGATCGCCATCGATAGAGAATCTCACTCGCTTGGTTTATCACCAGTACGCCGGGTTGAAAAAAGCCTTTTGGATGTTCGACTTTCCAGTTTGCACCACGCTGCAAAAACTCGGTTTTTCCGCGGCTGGCATAAAGGGTCAGCCAGTCTCGCTCGTCACAGACGCGCGCTATTTCCTGGTGCGGATCGCCAATACTTTCGAAATTCAGATCCCAATGAGTTTGTGCCTGATCCGCTAGGTACTGTGGTTCGCTCGTGATGGCGAAAACCTCACCACCGGCCGCTCTAATCTTGTCGACAATTCCATCGTCAATATAGCTCCGTAACTCGGAGCGACAGGGTGGTCACCAAAAGCCTCGGTAGAAAAGTAAAACAACAAACGCGTGCTGGGCAATCGCCGCGTCGAGCCAAGGAAGCCGAGCGCCTGGGGGTGGGTCGAGCTCGGCTTGTGGCTTGGTGTCTTGCGTGAGCTGATCACTAACAAATTCGATGGCCCATGGGCTGGTCGCGCCGTTCAGACGGAAGGTATGTTGCTCACAGCGATCACCCCCGCACAAAATCAGCTTGAGGTCGCCAGTTTGATCTAGAGCGCTAGTGGCATCGATGATGCCTGTCGCGCTAAACGTGTCGCCTGCCGCATGCGCTGAGTCATTAAAAAAAGCCACTGCTGCATCAACGCGTTCGCTGAGTGCGTCGGGGATTATTTCGCTGACTTGATGGGGCATTAGCTGCTCGTTATCAGTGCTCTCATTCAACCTAAATAAAAAGACGCGCTAGCACAAGTTTATGTTCAGCACTCGTAGCTTCCTTATTCTTGGCTGCAGAAAGGGTCTATCTGAACCATTCTGAGCGATGGACGGGCGCTTGGTCGTCCGCGCCGGACTGGCGCGCACCGGTGTAGCAGCGGTTAAAGGCATTCGGCGCGTACTGGGTTGTCACAGCCTCTAACGATAAAGAGGGTGACCTTGCGGCGACACTCTTCTTTTTTGCTCATAACGGATGTTTTTGAAAACACGAGAATCCGACGGCGATACAGTATGAATCCTTCCTCGTATGTGTTGGATGGGCCCTCTTCTTCCACTTTCTAGATTATTATGTGCGCGACAGCAGGGCGACGCGAGCGGACCAGGACGAGTTCCTAGCGCGATGTCCATTTTGATGATTTGGGAAAGTTAGATGGCAGAGAGTGAAAAGGCAGTGGTGTTACTGAGCGGCGGACTAGACTCGTCTACCGTCTTAAAAATCGCTCAAGCCAAGCACGCCGAGGTTTACGCCCTCTCCTTCAGGTACGGACAGCGACATTCGGTTGAACTCGACTGCGCCAAGCGCGTTGCTGAGTCAGCCCAAGTCACAAAGCACGTAATCCTTGATATCGATCTCAGGCAATTCGGTGGCTCCGCCCTCACGGATGATATTGATGTTCCAAAGGATCGTTCAGATGCCGACATGGCGGATGAAATTCCTATTACCTATGTCCCTGCCCGAAACACCATTTTCCTATCCTTTGGCCTCGCATGGGCTGAGGTTTTGAAGGCTGACGACATTTACGTAGGGGTCAATGCGGTCGATTACTCGGGCTATCCCGATTGCAGACCAGAATTTATTGGTGCTTTCGAGGCGATGGCTAACTTGGCAACCAAGGAGGCCGTTGAGGGTCGAAGTCATATCAAGATACACACGCCGTTAATCGATCTGACCAAAGAAGAGATCATTCGCCAGGGATTGGCAATGGGTGTTGATTACTCGCTGACTAGTAGTTGCTACGACCCTGCGGATGATGGCAACCCTTGCCGCGCTTGCGACTCCTGTTTGCTCAGGCAAAAAGGGTTTTCTGAGGCGGGCGTAGTGGATCCGCTGATTGATAAGTTTTCTAGCAAATGACGCAAGACCAAATGTTTTACACCGCTGCGGCCTCGATTGAGGCGGCGCGCTTCGTTGGCATACTGCCAAACGGACATCGATCGAAGGCGATGCATGGTCACAGCTTTGGTGTTCGGGTCAGAACCGCCCTAGAGGACGGGTGGGCGCCCTACGTTGGCGGTGAGGTTGACGCGCTGCAAGCGGAATTAGCGCGAAGTGTTTTGCCGCTGGATTACAGCTTGTTGAACGATCACCTTCCCGTGCCAACCGATGAAAATCTTGCGCGATGGATCAAAGCGAGGTCTGAGGTATTTGTCTCGGGTGTCGTAGGGGTTCAAAGCACCGCAAACGAAGGTGTCGACCTAGATTGTGACGGAACGGCCCATGTTTGGCGGCGATACCGTTTTGAGGCGGCGCATAGGCTGCCGAACGTGCCCGAAGATCATCAGTGCGGCCGCATGCACGGTCACGGCTTCGAAGTGATCTTGCACGCGTCTACAAATATTGAATACGGTGATATGGGGGTCGATTACGATGTGCTCGACACCCATTGGGCCAAGGTCTCTTCAGATCTTCATATGCGATGTCTCAACGACATTCCGGGACTTGAAAACCCGACGAGTGAGATGATTTCCGCGTGGATTTGGTCAAAGCTAAAGCCAGAATTGAGCGAGTTATCCTGGGTAACCGTTTATGAAACCGTCACTGCCGGGTGCCATTTTGACGGTGCCAACTTCCGCATTTGGAAGGAGCAGCGGTTTGAGGCTGCCGTAAGATTAAAAAACGCGCCTGAGGGTGCTCCCCAAGCGCAGCTTCACGGCCACAGTTACTTGGTTCGATTACATTTGTCCGCGGACTTGGATCGCACGCTCGGTTGGACGGTGGACTATGGCGACGTGAAAGAAATTTTTAAGCCAACCTACAAGCAACTGGACCACTATCGGCTCGATCACCTCGAGGGTATTGGGGATGGGGATTGCGCGTCGGTCGCCTTGTGGATGCGCGCGAGACTCGGTGGCTCACTACCCGCGTTAGATCGAATTGACTTGCAACAGACACCCGGGAACGGCGTTACCTTGACCTGGGGTTCGCTAGGGCCGGCTTTGCCCATTTAGAGCAGACAAATGACGTATTCGGTTAAAGAGCTATTTTTCACACTTCAGGGAGAGGGTGCCCAAGCAGGTCGTCCCGCCGTGTTCTGTCGATTTGCCGGTTGTAATCTCTGGTCGGGGTTGGAACGTGACCGCGCTGAGGCGATTTGCAACTTTTGCGATACCGATTTTGTAGGAACTGATGGTGAGGGTG
>Ga0233450_10001252_pt1 | contig 27132 bp, 24 predicted proteins | sample 011ome_30_FD_189956 | JGI IMG/M metagenome (GOLD analysis project Ga0233450, IMG submission 189956) | Coastal salt marsh microbial communities from the Groves Creek Marsh, Skidaway Island, Georgia - 011501CT (spades assembly) | ecosystem: Environmental > Aquatic > Marine > Intertidal zone >... | reverse complement strand
ACAGATGATTTTAATATAATAGCTTCAGCGTTAGATACAGTGTCAAGTAATAATATTATTCCTTTTTTAAATAAAATTGTTGAAAAAAATGATATTAAAACTATTGTGGTTGGTCAGCCTTTACAAAAAGATTATAGTCCATCATTTATTGAAAAAGAAATTTTAAAATTTATTGATGTTCTTAAAAATAAATTTCCAAATATTAGTCTTGAAAGGTATGATGAAAGATACACATCTGTTATAGCAAAAAAAGTTATTATTCAAAGTGGTATAAGTAAGTCCAAGAGAAGAGATAAATCTCTTGTTGATAAAATTAGTGCTACTATCATTCTTCAATCTTATTTAGAAAATTTAAAAAAATGATTTTACCAATTGTAGCATACGGAAGTCCAGTTTTAAAAAAAAGATGTATTGATATATCAATTGATTATAAAGATTTAAATCTATTGATTCAAAACATGTGGGAAACAATGTATGCTGCGAGTGGTGTGGGATTAGCAGCACCTCAAATTGGTCTTTCTATTAGACTCTTTGTTGTAGATGCCTCACCGTTCTCTAATGATGAAAATTTAAGTATTGAGGAGAGAAATAATTTATCAAATTTTAAGGAAGTTTTTATAAATCCAACTCTAACTCCTTTAACTAGTGAGGTTAACACATTTAATGAAGGATGTCTAAGTATTCCTGATATTAGGGAAGATATTGTCAGAGAAAATGAAATTTTAATCGAATATCTTGACGAAAACTTTAAAAAAAAGAAACTCAAATTAAATGGATTAAGAGCTCGTGTAGTTCAACATGAGTATGATCATATTGAAGGAATTTTATTTACAGATAAGTTAAGTTCATTCAAAAAAAGACTCATTAAAACAAAATTAAATAACATATCAAATGGTAAGGTTAATTCTGATTATTTGATGTCATTCCATGTTTTAAAAAAGTGAAAAAAAAAGAAACTAGTTCAGTCACTCGTTTATTGGACATAATGGACGAATTAAGAGAAAAATGTCCATGGGATAGAGAACAAACAATGAATAGTTTGAAAACTTTAACCATAGAAGAATCTTATGAGCTTTTGGATGCAATAAATGAAAAAGATTATGTCGAGATAAAAAATGAGTTAGGTGATTTATTATTACATATTGTTTTTTACACAAAAATTGCTAGTGAAAAATCAAAATTTAATTTTTATGATGTTGTAGAAAATCTAATAGAAAAGCTTATTAGTAGGCATCCTCATGTTTTTAAAACCAGAAAGATCATTTCAAAGGAACAAGTTGAAAAAAATTGGGAAAAAATAAAGTTAGACGAAGGTAAAAAAAGTATTCTTTCTGGGGTTCCAAAAACTTTACCTGCATTAATTAAGTCAGAGAGAATACAGGATAAAGTTTCAAAAGCTGGATTTAAATGGAATTCACTAAACGATTCTAAAAATAAAATTAACGAAGAATTAAAAGAGTTGAATTTAGAGATCAGAAAAAACAATTTTGATCTGATGGAAGAGGAATATGGGGATTTAATGTTCAGCTTAATTAATTATGGCAATTTACTTGGAATTAACTCTGAAAATGCTCTTGAAAAAGCAAATAAAAAATTTATTAAAAGATTTAAGCAAATGGAAACCTTAATTGATAAAGATAAAATGAAGATAGAAAAGTTAAAACCATTTGAATTATTGAAGTATTGGGAAAAGTGTAAGTAGCCTTAATTTAATAAACTCTTTTTCGTTTTATTTAAATTTTCAATTTCAATTTTATTTTTATCAATCTTTCTATGAACTTTTTCAAGAAGTTTATTCTCTTTTGATTCTTCATTAAAAAAAGATAAATTGTTTTCCTGTTGAACGAGCTCTTTTTTTAATACATCTAATCTTTGGTTGATGGTATTAATTTCTTCATTTATTTGATCAGAGCTCATGCATTTTGTTTTAATTTCAGTAATTAATTTCTCGATCTCTAAATTATTGAGTCCTAAATTTAAAAACAATGAATTTATTTTATTATAAAATATTTTTTCATTTTTTGAATTTGAAACACCAATTAAAATAAAATTTTCAATTATTTTTTCTAAATCTTTTTGTTTTCCGCTAAATGAATTCAACTTCTCAATTATCGATTCTTGCTTTTCAGTTGACTTAATAAGTTCTTTTGAATTAAAATTCTTTTTTTCATTGAGTTTTCTAAAAAATATATCACATTTACTTTTGAAGTCAAGCCAGTTTTTTTTGTTAACCTTATATGGTACGGGTTTAATTAGTTTCCATTTTTTTTGAATAGAAATTATTTGTGATCTGAAAGATTCAGGATTCTCATTATCTAAAATTTTCTCAACTTCTTTAATTAATGAAAACTGTTTTTGTATGTTATCAGAGTAAACATTTTTTAAATTTTTGAAAAATGAGTTTTTTTGTGAGTAAAATTCTTTTATTAATTTTTTATAGTCGGTCCAAAATTTTTTATTCGATTTTTTTGGAATAGGTCCAGAATTCAAAATTTGTCTTTTAATTTTTTCAAAATCACTTATTCTTCTTTGCCAAGACTTTAATGATTCTGATTTGTCCTGAATAAGTGATTTACCTTTTTCCAATAAAATTATTATGTTATTATAGTTTTTTTCTAAAATAGAGTCTCTATTTTCTTCAAATTTTTTTTTTGATTTATTTATTTCGATTTCAATTTTCTCTAATTCCCTGTTAAGCTCTTTTTCAAACTTTTTTTCAACTGGACCAAGTTCATAATTCCATCTTTTTTTTAATCGTTGAAAATCTTTCCAAATTTTTATTTTATCATTAGAATTAATCAGATCTTTGGCATGTAATAAAATCTTTTCTTTTTGAATTTTATTATGTTCTAGATCAATTTCTTTAAATTTTCTGTTTAAGTGTAGATAATCATAAAAGTTTTTAATATGATGTTGAAAATTATTCCAAACAATTTTACTTTTTGTCCTTGGAACTGGACCTATTTTAAACCAAAAGCTTTGAATTTTTTTAAGTTCCTGATATTTTTTGCTTATTGAAATATCATCATTTATTAGATTTTTTAGTCTATCAATTAGTATTTCTTTTTCAACTAAGTTCTGATTTGTGTTAATTTTTTTCAACCTAATTTAATTTAACATCAACATTAAGTTAGGTATTTTTATTTAACTATTCCAAATCCTCCAACTCTCATTTGCTTGATTTTCAAGCATTTTCTTACCATTGATAATTTCTGCACCTGCTTTTTCAGATTTAATTAAAAACTTTGTTTTAATCGGGTTATATATTAAATCATAACATAAATGATTTTTTGATATGTACTTATATGGAATATTTGGACATTCATCAACTTTTGGGAAAGTACCAACAGGAGTACAGTTTACAATAATTGTATTATCCTGGATAACATTTTTGTTAATTTCTTCATATAATATTGTGTTAGAACTAGGGGTTCTGGAAACAATTGTAGACTTTACTTTTAAACCTTCGAGCGCATGAATAATTGCCTTAGAAGCTCCCCCAGCACCTAAAATCAATGCCTTTTTATGATTTAAATTTTTATTATTTAAAGTTTTCTTAAATCCTATATAATCAGTATTATATCCACTTAATTTATTTTTTTTATCAATTTTTATGGTATTTACTGCTCCAATTTTTTTTGCAATTGGGTCAATATAATTTAAGTATTCAATTATACTTTCTTTGTATGGTATGGTTACGTTCAAACCTTTGATATTGTTACCTTTTATAATATCTAATATTAGTTCGATTGAATTAATATCAAAATTTTCATAACTACAATTAATAATTTTTTCGTTTATAAATTTTTCTTTAAAAAATTTTTTAGAAAAGGAATAATCAATTTTAAACCCTATAAGTCCGAATTTTTTAATACTTTTTTGCATATCTATTAAAAACAAAGATTATTAATACACCTATTACTATCCATAATAGTAAAATTGAGTTTTGAAAATTTAGTTCAAATTCTAAGCTTGAATAATTCCAAGGCCAAACAATAAATAAAGAACCAAAAATAAATCCAATTATAACTTGATTGACTGTTTTTTTAAATTTAGTTATCAAATAACTAAGGAAATTAGACAATAATATTAAACCTGCTACTGAACCCAAAGCAAATACAGCTGCAATTTTAATTAGTTCTATTTCATGACTTATATCAGTTTTAAATCCAAATAATATTAAAATTGAGTTGTAAAGAGAATTTACAGAATCAATTAATAATAATTTAAAATTTCCAAGTAATATTAATAGAAAAGACCCAGATAAACCTGGGATAATCATTCCACAGATACTTATAAATCCACAAAAAAATATGAAATAAAGATTTCTATTTTCAGAAATTGGCTCGGAGATACTAATTAATATTCCGATAAATAAACCCACAAATACAAAAAGAATAGATTTCAAGTCCCAATTTTTATTTTTTTTTATTAATAAAATGTTTGAAGCTAAAATCATTCCGAAAAATATTGACCAAACTTTTAATTCATAATTTCTAAAAAGAATATCAAGTAACTGGGAAGTTGTAAAATAACTTACAATAATTCCAAAAAAAATAGTGAGCAAAAAATATAAATTATATTCTTTGTTTAATTTTTTTAAATCAGGAAATAACTTAATAGTATTTAAATTTATTTTTTTTAATGAATTTATCATTTCAAAATAAAAACCTGTAATTAAAGCAACCAAACCACCAGAAACACCCGGTAGCTTATTCACCGTTCCCATTAAAATACTTTTCAAAAATAATATTAAGTAAAACTTTCTATTTCTTTCTTTCATGAGAAAACCTTTCTAAAATCAAAACAACCATCACACCAATTACAAAAAAAAGTATACCCTGATTAAATTCAGAATTTAGAAAATAATTATCAGGAATATACATGTTTTGGATAAAATCGCTAGTTGATACATTTTTATATTTCCATGGCCAAAGAGATGGTAGTGATCCAATCATAAATCCGATCAGGCAGTATAAGGTATTGTTTTTATATTTAGTATAGGACCATGTTAAGAATTTAGAAAATAATTTTACACCTAATATTGCACCAAAAGCAAATGAAAAAAAGTTTAAAAAATAGTCAGAATTAAACTTAATCACTTCTTTGAAAGTTAAAAGCATAGTTTCGTATGCACCTAATAGAACTAAAATATATGCTCCTGAAATTCCTGGAAGAAGCATAGCGGTAATACTAATCATTCCGCAGAAAAGTAGATAAATAAAGTCAATATCTGTACTACTTGGTTTAATCATTTGAATATAAATTGCTAGAAATATTCCAATTAGCAAAAGATAAATTTGATTGGGTAATATAAATCTAGATTTTTTAAAATCTAATTTGTCAGTTTGTCTTAATAAGAATATTATACTTGCTGAAATTAATCCTAAAAATAGTGACCAAAGAGCGATAGGGAAATTTTCTATTAGCACTAGAATAAATTGACTAAAAATTATAATACTAAAGAAAATTCCAGAAACAACTTTAAATAAAAAACTTAAATTATAGTTAATCCAGATATTTTTAATTCCTAATTTTTTATAATCATTATAAATTTTAAGGTTAATACCATTAATTGTTCTTAACAATTCCTCATAAATTCCAGTAATTATTGCGATAGTTCCTCCAGAAACACCAGGGACAATATCAGCAATTCCCATAAACATTCCTTTTATAAAAATTATAATGTCTGAAAAATTGGTCTTTTTCATCGAATAAAATTAGTTATTTAAAATTAAGTATTTAATTGGCATTCATGTTTTTGAAAACATGAAGTTGTGGAATAATTGGAAATATGTCTCTAAAGTAGTCGTAGATAGCTGGATTTAGGTTGTAAGCTTCTTTCAAACAAAAATTAGCTTTTTTGATTTCTCCCAAACTAAAATTAATTACATAACTAATATATTTTATCTCACCCTGTAAAGATTCAGGATAGTTTTCAATTTTATTTAAAAGTTCAACTGATAATAGTTTATTTTCAGGAATTTCTAAAATAGTTTTTGTCAAAAAAATTAGTGTGCTTAAGTTTAATTCACCTAACGAAATTATTTCTTTAAAAGAAATTTCAACCTCATTAAATTGATTTAAATTCAAACAGATTTTACAAAATAATTCCCAATATTTAATATTCTCTGAGTCAATTTCAATAGCCTTAATTAGATTTTTTTTAGCTTGTTCAAAATCATTTTGTTTGTAATAAATAGTTGCTAACGACATCCATGCCTGATCATGAACTGGATCTTCAATTAAAGTTTTGTTGTAAAATGACTTAGCAATTTCCAAGTTGCCTAATTTGTTATGACAGCATGCTATTCTATGTAAAGCAAATGGATTTGGACTATCAATTTCAACTACTGTTTTATATTGTTCAATGGCCTGATTAATTTTATTTAATTTTTCAAGAACTTTACCCATTTCTAAATAAGCTCCAACAAAAGAATCATCACAAATTATTGCAAAATCAAAAGCAGTTAGCGCTTCTTTATATAAATTTTTATTAAAATATTGTTTTCCGAGTTGATGCCAACCAACCTCACAATATGGATTTTTTTCTATAAATTCATTTAAATAATTTATTGTATTGTCTGTATTTCCTAATGAGTCAAAGCAAAATAGTAAATTATTAAGAACAGCATAATCTACATCATACTTATTTAAGTACTCAATAAATTTTTCTTTAGCTTTTTCAAACTCGTCAATAAATAGATATTCTTTTCCTATAATTATTGAAGCATCTTGATAAAATTCACAATCTTTTTCAATAGTTTTTAAAAGATTAATAGACTCAAGATGATTTTTTCTTTTTGAAAAGATTTTAGATTTTTGAATAATTATTTCAGGGTTATTTTTCTCTATTTCGAATATCCTGTTTACTAATTTTTCTGCTTCATCGATTTTATTTTGAGTTATTAAAGACTCAATATTTAACAATGAAATTGACAAATTTTCTGGATACTGATCTAAAGCCATTTTGATAGCTTTATTTGAAAGAGACACGTTTCCTGATTCAAGATAATATATAATAATTGACTCAAACTCATCAACGTCAAAGAATAAAAACTTATTAGTTTTAAGCATTGATTCAAACTTCAAAATAGAATTTGAAAAAAAATCTTGAAATTCTTCCTTCATACAATTAAAGATATAATGAGATTAGTTTGAAAATATTTGTTTTTGATATTGTTTTTAACAAATTAATGAACAGTTTTATTTAACTTATCCAGAACTTTTAATATAATTTTGCACCCCTTTTTTATTTCACTGATTTTCACTGTTAGAGGAGGCGTAATTCTTACAGCTTTAGGTTCAAATAATAAAAAAAACAGAATTAGGCCTTCATTTAAACATTCTTCAACTAGTTTTTTTGTGATGGATGATTTTTTTAAAATTATAGCTAGCATCAGTCCTTTTCCTCTTATTTCATCAATTAGTTCATGTTTTAATAAAGTCCTAATTAAATTTTCTTTAGTATTAATTCTTGACATTATATTTGAACTCAAAGTTTCAAGCAAATTTGAGTGTGCTGCTGCTGCTATCACCGGATGTCCACCAAAAGTTGTTATATGACCAAGAATTGGATTTTTCTTGAACAAGCTCATATTTTTTTTATTTGTAGTCATGGCTCCAATGGGGAAACCACCCCCCAATCCTTTCCCAAAAACTAATATGTCAGGGACAAAATTGTAATGTTCAAACGCGAAAAGCTTTCCTGTTCTTCCAATTCCAGGTTGAATTTCATCTATAATTAATTGCGCCCCAACTTCCTCACATCTTTTTTTTAGTTTTTTTAAATAATTATTTTCTGGTACTATAAAACCAGCACCTCCTTGAATAGTCTCAATAATTACAGCAGCTGTTTTTTTGGTAATTAAAGATAAGTTTTGAATGTTATTAAATTCAATAAATTTAATATTAGGAATTAGAGGTCTGTAAGCTCTTTTTCTCTCCTCATAACCCATAACGCTCATGGCGCCTTGTGTATTTCCATGATAACCATTTTTTGCAGCAATCATTTCACTTCTTCCAGTAACTCTTTTGGCTAATTTCATTGCAGCTTCAATAGCTTCTGTTCCTGAATTTGTTAAATAGGTATTATTAAGAGATTTTGGAAGATTTTTAGAAATTAGTTCACATAATTTTATTGTAGGTTTTTGAACAAATTCTCCATAAACCATCACATGCCAGTAAAGGTTTAGCTGATTTATTACGGCTTTTTTAATTTTTTTATTGTTATGTCCAAGATTTGAAGCTGAAACACCAGCAACAAAATCCAAGTATTTTTTATTATTAGTATCATATATATATGATCCGTTAGCTTTGGAAATTTCTAAACAAATTGGATTTTCGGTTGTTTGAGCTTGATATTTAAAAAAACTATCCTTCAATCAGTTGTCAATTATTTGATTTTTATTATGAATTTTCTCTTTAATTCTCCAATTAAAACCATTTAAAATCTTTTCATTTTCTTCTAACTCATCTTCGGGGTATACCTTACCCTCCGGATTAGTATAAAAAATTATTTCTTCTATTTCATTATTATCTATTAACATCTCAATTGAACTACAAATAGCTTTATCGATTCCAACTAATTCATTTGTATCTTCATCATACAAATAATAAATCATTTCTGTATTCCTATTAAGCTTTAATTTTTTTAATTCATTTTCTTGAAATTTTCCATATAATTCAATTCCCTTCATTTGATTAAAATTATTAAAACCTAAACTGTCTTTTTCAATTATAAAAGCATTATTTAAAATTTTCAAAGAATCTAACTCGTTAGTTTTTAGATCTCTTAAAATATGAATTTCATCTCCCGTCATTTGACTATTTCCATTCCAAATAACTGGGTTTTTTTTTGCAATTTCATTACTTGTTAATACTTGCTGTTCTCTTTTGGATAAGTTGTTTCGAATTAGTTTTATCAAGCCATTTTTTTGGTTCATCAGGAATTTGTCGGACTTTCCAGACATATTAGATTTTATGAAATTAACATTATATCTTCCTTTAATAATTCTATTCTCCTCCGGTCCAATTGCAAAAAGCGAGTCAGCTTTTATGAATAGTGAATCTGTTTTATAAATTTTGATAGCATATGGATTTTTAGTAATTAATGCTGAATCCAAAGCCTTGTAAACTTGAGCAAAATCTCCTTTAATAATAGTTTTATTTAATGTATCGGTAATAATTACGTTATTTGTTCCAGATGCGTATTGTTTTTTATCATCAAAAATTAAACTATCTCCTTCAATTTTTCTTTTATCATATAGAATTTTAGATTTTTTGACGAAATAACCATTTTTATTTTTAGTATCGTAAAATCCTTTTTCACAAAATATGGTATAATCAACACCATTTATAACCGTTGGACCATAAAAAAAAGCTTTTTCTGTATCACTAAAATAATCTAGGATGTCAGAATTTATGTTGTAATCATCATTGTATACATTAACTCTGTCTTTAAAACTGTATTTAGAGTTATTTAAAAAATATTTGCCTCTACTGCTTTTTATTGTGTTTGAAGAGTCTTTAATAGTTCCACCGTTTTCAAAGTATATTTCTTTAAGATCTCTGTCGTGATATAATATTTGTGTTTTTAAACTTGAACTTTTGTTATTGAAAACTACATTTTCTCGTGCTATAATTTTTCTTTCATTCCCTTCATAGTCTAATATTTCACTATACAATTCAATACTATCTCCTTGTTTTACTACTACGTTTCCACTTGCTTTAAAAGAATTATTTTTTTTGTAAAATAGAGCGTAATCTGACCACACATCCATTCCATCATGAAAAAGATGAACCCTTATTTCATTATCTTTTTTTAAAATATTTGCTCCAGGTAAAGTGTTTTCGTTTCTGTCAAATGAACCGGCTTCTATTATTTGAATTATCTTTCTTTCTTGAGATATTACTATATTAAATAGTAGAATAAAGATTAATGATATTCTAATTTTCAAATTTTATTTACGTATTATAGTTTGTGTTCTATCAGGTCCAACTGAGATTATTGCAATAGGAACCTTTAATTCTTTTTCAAGAAATGATACATAGTTCATGAAAGAAGTAGGGAAATCCTTTTCTTCTTTTATTAAACTTATATCTTCTTTCCAACCTTGAAATTCAGTGTATATGGGTTTAATTTTTTGATTTTCTAGTGAAAAAGGGAAATGTTCAATTATTTTACCTTCATAATCATATGATGTACAAACTTTTATTTTTTTGAATCCTGAAAGTACATCGCCCTTCATCATCATTAATTTTGTAACACCATTGACTCTTACAGCATATTTTAATGCAACAAGATCTAGCCAGCCACATCTTCTTGGACGACCAGTTGTCGCACCGAATTCATTTCCAACTTTACTCATTACTTCTGCATTTTTATCAAACAGTTCAGTGGGGAAGGGACCACTTCCAACTCTTGTTGTGTATGCTTTAAAGATTCCAAAAACATCTTTTATTTTGTTTGGAGCCACCCCCAGTCCTGTGCATGCTCCAGCTGCAGTTGTATTAGAGGAGGTTACAAATGGATAAGTTCCAAAGTCTATATCTAAAAGTGAACCCTGAGCTCCTTCAGCAAGGATACTTTTATTAGAATCTAATTTGTTAAAAATAAAATTTTCACTATCAATAAAAGGAATTTGCTTTAGCTTATCAATGGCTATGAAAAAATCTTCCTCGAGTTCTTGAAGATTATATTGTAGGTCAATACCATAATTTTTAATCATGGCTTCGTGTTTGTCAGAAAGTTTTCTATACTTTCTCATCCAGTCTGAAAGTTCAACATCGCCAATTCTAATTCCATTCCTCCCAGTTTTGTCCATGTAAGTTGGTCCTATTCCTTTAAGAGTTGATCCGATTTTGGATTTGCCTTTTGATAATTCGGAGGCAGCGTCTAGAAGTCTATGTGTTGGTAGAATTAAATGAGCTTTTCTTGAAATGCAGAGTGATTTGGAAAAATCAATATTAAAAGGTTCAAGTTTTTCAATTTCCTTTTGAAAAATTACAGGATCAATCACAACACCATTCCCAATTAAGTTAATAGTTTTTTTATGAAATATTCCAGATGGTATTGTGTGTAAAACATGCTTAATCCCATCAAATTCTAAAGTATGTCCAGCATTGGGACCACCTTGAAAACGAGCTATTATATCATAATTTTTAGTTAAGACATCAACAATTTTACCCTTACCTTCATCTCCCCATTGAAGACCAAGCAATAAATCAACTTTCATAAACTATTTTTTTAATTTTTCTCCATAAAAATATAAAGAGTGGTTATTTATTTTGACTCCAAATATTTCTTCAATATTTTTTTTTATTCCCTGAATTCTTGGATCACAAAATTCAATAACCTCACCAGAGTCAGTTAAAATGAGATGATCGTGTTGATGATCGAAGTAAGACTTTTCATATTGAGCTTGATTAGATCCAAACTGATGTTTTCTTACAAGCTTACACTCAAGTAAAAGTTCAATGGTATTGTATAAAGTAGCTCTACTGACTCGATAATTTTTATTTTTCATTTTGACATATAAAGATTCTATGTCAAAATGTTCAGAGGAATCATAAATCTCTCTTAAAATAGCAAATCTTTCAGGTGTCTTTCTATGTCTTTTAAAATCAAGAAATTTTGTAAAAACATCTTTAACTATTTTTTGATTTTTTTCAATACTCATAATTGTAAAATTAGTTTAAAATTATTGATTTTTTATTCCCTAATTACCTTTTCTACACCATTAATTTTTTTCAGCCTTTTAATTAAATCATTTAAAATGTTTTTAGTTTTTACCCTTAAAGTAATTTGCCCTTTAAATATATTGTCAACTGTATCGAAATTCATTTTTTTTATATTGATATTTAATGAGTTGGAAATTAATTTAGTTATCTGATTTACAAGGCCAAGATTATCAATTCCTGAAATTTTTAATGTTGATGTATATTCCTGAACCGTGGAGTCAATCCACTTGGATTTTAGAATTCTATATGCAAATTTAGATTGAAGACCAACAGCATTTGAACACGTTTTTTTATGAATTTTTATTCCTTCATTTATAGTTACAAATCCAAAAACTTCATCACCTGGTATTGCATTACAACATTTTGCTAGGGAATATTCAAGAACTTCTTCTTCATTTCCAAAAACTATTTGATCATAGTTGTTTATAATTTCTTTTTCTGATTGACTAATTTTATTTGTCTTTCTTATTCTTTTTCTAAAAAAATTAATTAGACGATTGTTGTAATTAGCAAATTTTTTTAGCTGCGTATTATCAACTTTTCCAATACCTACTCTGTAAAATAGATCTAAACTTGTCTTTAGTTTTAAAAAATTTCCTAAATCATTAACAGTTTTATCATCAAATTTTATTTTTAATTGTTTTAATTTTCTTCTTAAAATTTCTTTCCCCTCTTCAGCTAAAACCTTTTTTTCTTCTTTTAAAGCAGTTCTAATTTTAGCTTTTGCTCTAGATGTTTTTACATAGTCTAACCAGTTTGATGAAGGTTTGGTATTTTCAGATTTAATAATTTCAATTTGATCTCCACTTTTTAATACGTGACTAAGTGGCACCATTACTCCATTTACTTTAACTCCTCTTGTTTTTAAACCTAAACCAGTATGAATACTGAAAGCAAAGTCCAATGCTGTAGATCCTTTTGCTAGTGATTTTAATTCACCTGCAGGGGTAAAAACAAAAATTTCAGTAGAGTAAAGATTTAACTTAAAGTCTTCAACAAAATCAAGAGCATTAGATTCAGTATCTTCTAGGACTTCTTGAAGTCTATTTAACCATTCTTCTAAACCATTTTCACTTTGATTTCCTCTTTTATACATGTAATGCGCAGCATAACCTTTTTCTGCTATTTCGTGCATTCTTTCAGATCTAATTTGAACTTCAACCCATTTTGAACCTGGTCCAACCACCGTAATATGAAGGGCTTCATAACCATTTGATCTTGGTGATGTTATCCAATCTCTAAGTCTTAGTGGATTTGGAGTATAGTAATCAGTTATAATAGAATAAATCTTCCATGCTAAAAACTTTTCATTATCAGGATCAGATTTGTAGATAATTCTGATTGCGAACTTATCATAGATTTCTTCAAAAGAAATGTTTTTGTTTAATATTTTATCTCTTATCGAATATATAGACTTAGGCCTTCCATTTATTTTAAATTTTAAATTATCTTTTCTAAGCTTTTCTGAAATTCTTCTTGAAAAGTTCTTTATATACTTATCTTGTTCATCTTTACTTTCTTCAATTTTTGCCTTTATATCATAAAACATCTCGGGTTCAGTATATTTCAAGCCTAAGTCTTCAAGTTCAGATTTAACATCATAAAGTCCAATTCTGTGAGCTATTGGTGCGTATATATACAAAGTTTCTGAGGCAATTTTTATTTGTTTTTCACTTGGCATCGATTCAAGTGTTTGCATATTGTGTAGTCTGTCAGCAATTTTTATGAGAATTACCCTAACATCGTCATTTAAAGTCAACAACATTTTTCTGAAATTCTCTGCTTGCAGGGATACATTTTCTTCTTTTGATAACTTCGATATCTTAGTAAGACCAACTACAATTTTGGTTATCTTTCTTCCAAAAATATCTTTAATAGTCTTTTCTGAATATTCTGTATCTTCAATAACATCATGTAAAAGAGCTGCAGCTATACAAGTTGCATCTAATCCAATTTTTGATGCTACAATTTTAGCTACTGCAATAGGGTGAAAAACATAAGGCTCACCTGATTTTCGTCTTTGATTTTTGTGTGCATCAACAGAAGTATTAAAAGCTAACCTAATCAACTTTCGATCTTCCCTTGAGAGAGATTGATAACTTATTTTTAGTAGCTCTTTATATTCTTTTGCTATTAAGCTATTTTCTTTTATTGAATCAATAATCATGTTTACTAAAAATAATTAAAAAAACTGTAATTATTGTAAGCGATTGATACGTTGTGCAAGGGTAGGATGGGAATAATGCCACCAAACATATTTTGGATGTGGAGTTAAATTACTAAGACTGTCTTTTGAAAGGATTTTCAGAGCCTCAATTAAGTATTTGCTCTCAAAAGTTTGTTTAGCATAATTATCGGCTTGAAACTCAAACTTTCTTGAAAAAATATTGTTGACCAGAGATAAGATTTCTGAAAATGGTGTGTACAAGAACGAAAATGTAATCAATCCAATATGAAAACTATGATTTTGAATTCCCAATGCTTGTGAAAATATTGGCATATTTATTAATAATGACAATATATAAAGCATCAATCCTGTTTGAATAATAGAAAATGTTATGTTAAAAATTATGTGATTTTTTTTGTAATGTCCTATTTCATGGGCAATCACGGCTACAATTTGATTATCATTCAATTTATTTATCAAAGTATCATAGAGTGTAACTCTTTTAAGTTTTCCAAATCCAGAGAAATATGCATTTGCTTTAGTTGATCTTTTTGATCCATCAATCACAAAAATATTACTTAAATCAAAACCAACCTTTTTAGAATATTTTTCAATATCATTTTTAAGATTTCCCTCCTCTAGTTTAGTTTGTTTATTGAAAATAGGAACTATAATTTGAGCATAAAAACCATTAATCATCACAGAAATTATGGTTATAAACACCCATACTATAATCCAAAAGTCTTTACCTACTGTTTCAAATTGCCATATAATAAAACTTAAAACACTTCCCCCAAATAAAATTGTGATAAACCATGATTTTATCTTGTCAAAAAAGTAAGTTTTTAGGGTAGTTTTATTAAAACCAAACTTTTCTTCAATAACAAAAATATTATATAATGAAAAAGGTAAATTTAGGATGTCACTTCCAAAAAAAATTATACCAAAAAACCCTAAACTGATTAGTAATTCTGATTCAAAAAATGATCTTGCCAAATTATCAACATACAAAAAACCATCAAAAAAAAAGAACAACAATAATATTGTAAAGCTGTAGAATTTAGAAACTTTTCCAAACTTGTAAAGTGTTTTTTTATAATCTTGAGATTTTTGATATTTTTCTTTATCATAAATATCATTCAGATTTTCAGGAATTTTTTTGTTAAAGAACTTTGCATTTATGTAATCTAAAAAATAATCCTTGATAAAATTTAGAACGATTATGGATATTAATATATAAAATATAATTTGGGGACTAATTATCATCTCTTTGTTTTAATCCCTCAAATATAACAATTGCAGCACATACAGAAAGGTTTAACGAATCCATTTTACCTTTCATTGGAATACTTATCAATTCATCCGATTTATTTCTCCAAACACTAGTTAGTGAAGAAGATTCTTTTCCAATAACTATAGCACTTGGTTTTGAATAATTTATGTCTAAATAATTTTTGCTTTTTTCTACGTAAGTTGAACAAATTTGAATGTCATTTTTTGTTAGAAAATTTATTACATTTTCTGTACTGTCTGTGGCAATTTGCATTGAAAAAAGACTACCTAAACTTGATCTTATTGTGTTTGGATTATACAATTCTGTTTTTGGATTTGCAATTATTAAACCATCCATTCCAGCAGCATCTGCAGTTCTTAACAAAGCTCCAATATTACCAGGTTTTTCAGGTGATTCAACAACTAAAATATAAGGGTTTTTAGACAACTTAAAATCATCAATTGAGTTATTTTTATTTTGAACTATTGCTAGTATTCCATCTTGATTTTTTTTATAAGAAATATCATCAAATAGTTTTTTTGAAAAATCAAAAAGATTGAAGTGTTCAAAATTTTTTTTTATGAAATTCAAATTTTCATTAGAAATTATTTCGGAGCATATTATTATTTCAATGAAATTAAATTTGTTGCTATGACACATCTCAATAAATTTAATTCCTTCAACTAAAAAAGATTTTGTTTGTTTTCTCTTTTTTGAACTACTTGACAATTTGGAAATATTCTTAAAAATAGAATTGTTTTTACTCGATATGTATTTCAAAAGATTAATTATTTAATTCTTAAATGTAAAACATTAATTTAAATTTTATTAGTTAGGTTTGTTAAACAAAAATTTAAAATTTGATGAGTAAGGATATTACTAACTATTTTATTAAACTCGAAGATGAATATGGAGCACACAATTATCACCCTCTACCAGTTGTTTTGAAAAAGGGTAGTGGTGTATATGTTTGGGACGTAAATGATAAAAAATATTTTGATTTCCTTTCTGCATATTCAGCAGTAAATCAAGGACATTGCCATCCTAAAATAACCAAAGCTTTAGTAGATCAGTCATCAAAACTTACTTTAACTTCAAGGGCTTTTTTTAATAATGTTTTAGGCGAATATGAAAAATTTATTACTGATTTTTTTGGGTACGACAGAGTTTTACCAATGAATACTGGTGTCGAGGGAGGAGAAACAGCAATTAAGTTAGCTAGAAAATGGGCTTATGAAGTAAAAGGAGTTCCCTCAAACAAAGCAAAAATAATTTTTGTTACAGGAAATTTTTGGGGTAGAACTTTAGCAGCAATTTCATCCTCCAATGATCCAACAAGCACAACAAACTTTGGTCCTTTCATGCCCGGTTATGAGATAGTTCCATACAACAATATTAATGCCCTAAAAAAAGCATTAAAAGATCCATGTGTTGCTGGATTTATGGTAGAGCCAATTCAAGGGGAAGCAGGTGTTGTTGTTCCAGATGAAAATTATTTATTAGATGCTTACAAACTATGTAGACAACATAATGTATTGTTTATTGCAGATGAAGTTCAAACTGGTATTGCAAGGACTGGGAAAATGCTGTGTTGTGATCATCATGGATTCAAGCCTGATATACTAATTTTAGGAAAAGCACTTTCAGGTGGTGTATTTCCAGTTTCTGCGGTTCTGTCATCACACGAAATTATGCTCACAATTAAGCCTGGAGAACATGGTTCAACTTATGGTGGTAATCCGTTAGCTTGTCAAGTAGCTATTGCGGCTTTAAAGGTTATTAAGGACGAAGATTTGTGTAAAAATTCAGAGTTAATGGGAGAGTATTTTAGAACTGAATTAAAAAAATACATTTCCAAAAGTAAAACAGTTAAGCTAGTTAGAGGAAAAGGTCTTTTAAATGCTATTGTAATCAATGACCATCCGGAAAGCGATACGGCATGGAAAATATGTTTGAATTTAAAAGAAAATGGATTATTGGCTAAGCCAACACATGGAAATATTATTAGATTTGCACCTCCACTAACCATAAAAAAAGAAGAAATTGAATTAGCGGTTAAGATTATTATTTCTTCATTAAAAGAATTTGAATAAAATGAATAAAATTTATTTTGACAATGCTGCAACAACACAAATAGATTCTGCTGTAGTTGATAGGATTCAAAATATAATGTTAAACAATTATGGAAATCCAAATTCTACCCACAGTTATGGACGTTCCGCTAGAACCTTAATTGAAAAAGCTAGAAAAACTGTTGCTACACAATTTAAAGCTTCGCCCTCAGAAATTTATTTTACTTCATGCGGGACGGAATCTGATAACATGGTTTTGATCTCAGCTGTAAGAGATTTGAGAGTAAAAAGAATAATAACATCAAAAATTGAACACAAGGCAGTTTTGAATGTTGTTAAATATTTAACTGAAACAGAATCAATTGAGATTAAGTATGTTGATGTTTTAAATAATGGGTTAATAGATTATAATCATTTAGAAATCCTTCTTAAAGAAAGTAGCCATAAAACTTTGGTTTCTTTGATGCATATCAATAACGAAATTGGGTCAAAGTTAGATTTAATTAGAGTTGGAAACATGTGCGCAGACAACAATGCTCTTTTTCATTCAGATACAGTTCAATCTATAGGTAAATATGATTTTGATTTATCAAAACTTAACATTGATTTCATTGTTGGATCTGCACATAAATTTCATGGTCCCAAGGGAATTGGATTTGTTTACATCAATAAGAATCTTAAACTAAATCCTTTTGTTATTGGTGGAAATCAAGAAAGAGGTATGAGGGCAGGAACAGAATCAGTTCACAATATTTGTGGATTGGAAACTGCTTTTATTGATTCTTACCAAAATATTATAACAAATAATAAGCATATTCAAAATTTAAAAACTGAGTTCATTAATCAAATTAAAAAACTTATACCATCTATTAAATTTAATGGATCGTGTCAAAATAATTTACTGAGTTCACCATCTATAATTAATGTTTGTCTTCCGGTTTCTAAAGAAAAATCAGTCTTATTAGAATTTAATTTAGATATGAAAGGTATAGCTTGTTCAAGAGGAAGCGCATGTCAATCGGGTAGTCAGTCAGGATCCCATGTTTTAAATTCGATATTAAGTAAAGAAGATTTAGACAAACCTTCCTTAAGATTTTCATTTTCAAAATATAACAGTTCGAAAGAGGTTAACCGTGTGGTCAGTGTTTTAAAAGATTTTGTCGAATCAAATTAATTTCTAAAAAAAGTATAAGTTTTTTTTGATTCATTTCCTACCATATCTTCAACAGAAATTTCAATCTCATTTTTTGTATTATTTTCAAAGTAAGAATCAAATTCATAGAATAATTCATCTTTTTTATATTCATATTCAAATAAAATCCACTTTCCATTAATTTTAACATTATATTTTTTTATTCCTGATTCATTATCTTTTATCTTAAACTTCATAATCTTTTTTGTTGATACCCAGTCACCATTTTTAAAATTTAATGGTTTTATAGATGGTTTTATTGAATCATTTTTAATGTAATATGTTCCAAGTGATTTTGTTTTGACTGTAAATTTGTTGTTTTTATCCATTTTCGCTGAAGCAAAAGATTCATCACCATCAAAATTTTTGTTCACAAGATAGTTACCTTTTTTTTGGTTCTTATTTAATAAACTAATTCTAATATTCTTAAATAATGGAACGTATGGATTTATAATTTTTACTGTATCGTTATTGGATTCAATTAATAATTCTACATCTTTGAGAAAAGAATTTTTAGAAATTTGAATTGATGATTTGACATAATCAAAGTTATAATCCATTTCATCTACTATTTTTGTGTTGAAATCAGTAAATTTTTGCGATCGGTTTAATTTATTAATATTAATTCCTTTTAATATTGGAATAATAACTTTAGTTGTATTTCTTTTCATATCAGAAATTTCAATTAAAAATTCCGATTCTTTATCTTCAATTTGAATAAATCCATTGCCCTGGTTTGTGTATATGCTCAAATCATTTCCTTTGTCTTTGAATAACTTAATTATCCTTCTCTTATTTTTGACATAAAACATATAATCAATTAATGTTTTTATTTTTATTGACTCTTGAAAATAAAAGGAATCAAAGTTAAAATCTATACTTTTTTTGTTATTGTAAAAACTAGAAAACCTGTAAATTCCATTTTTGTTAGGAGCTAAATCTTGCCTGTCAAATCCGGTAATTCCAAATCCAACTTTACCATTTAAACTTATTTTTTCGCTCATATACAATGAGTCATTGATTTTTTTTATGTTTAATTTCAATGGAACTGTTGGATTGTTTAAACTATCAATTTGGTACAGATATACTGAATTTATAGTTGGATGTCTCGAATCGTTTATTTTAAAATTAAAAAGCTTAGGATTTAAAGCTTTTTGATCCTTAGTTCTCCTAATTTCAAAATGTAAATGAGGCCCAAAAGATGATCCAGTATTACCTGACTTTCCGATAACTTGGTTTTTTCTAACTGGAAGGATGTTTCTTTTTAAGTAGTGATCAATTTGAAATGTTTTTTTTTCATATTGAAGTTTTTTAATGTAATTTTCTATCCCTTCGCTAAAATTTTTTAGATGTGCATACACAGTAGTGTATCCGTTAGGATGATCTATATAGAGTGCTTTTCCAAAGCCTCCGTGCTTGATACTTATTCTACTTACATACCCATCCGCAGCACTGTAAACAGTTAACCCTTCTTTAAATTTAGTTTTAAAGTCAAGTCCAGAGTGAAAATGACTACCTCTCAATTCTCCAAAATTTCCATTCAAAATAAGTTCAATGTCAAGTGGGTTAGAGAAATAATCTTTTGGATAATTGCTTTGAGAGTATAAATTTTGAACGACTAATAAAATCAGAAAGAGCATCCTTTTCATTGTTTTAAAAATACTATTTATTATGAAAAATTTAACATGTTCAATAACATTCTTTTAACTCTAAGATTTGTTTAAGACTGTTAGTAATCTTAAATTTGAGAAAGATAGTATTGTTAATGTCAAATTCAATTGAAAATATTGTTCTATTAGAGTCAAATATTGAGAGTTTAAAATCTTTAATAACTAATCTAAAGAATGAAAATTTTAAATACAACAAAGAAATTAAATCAATGGAAGAGACATTAGTTAAGCAAAAAAATGAGTTGAAGCAATGGAAGGAGAAATACAATTCATTGAAAATTGCAAATACTTTCTTAGGTAGTAATGATAAATCATTAACTAAGCTAAAGATTAACAATCTTATTAAAGAGTTGGATAAATGTATATTAAGTTTAAGTTCATAAATCTATTGAATGCAAAAAATAAAACTAACAATAGCCAATAGGGTATATCCGTTAAACGTTCCAGTTGAACAGGAGGAAGGTTTACGTTTAGCATCAAAAAAAATAGATATTATGATTAAACATTTTGAAGAAAATTATGCGGTAAAGGATAAACAAGATGTTCTTGCTATGTGTGCTCTTCAACTTGCAACTCAAACAGAACAAGAAACTATTTCTGAGGCTAAAACTAATGAAGAGATTAATAAAAAGCTTGAGATGATAAATCAATCAATCAAAGAGATTATTAATTCATAGTACGTTCATTAAAATAATATATTACTGCCTACATCAATTTTTTTGATAAACTCAACGCGAATTTTTTTATGAAGAGTGAGTCTTTTCTGCTAAAGCATGCCTTAAATAGGACTCTTGATCAGTTAGTTAGCTCTAAACTTGTTTATACAAGAGTTTATACAAAACATTCATGATGTAGGCTTTTTTTTAATTAATAATTAAATAGTTATGGAATTTTTTACAAATAATTGGTTTTTATTAATAGGTTTAGGTCTAATACTTGGTTTTGTGATTTCTAAGTTTTTAGAAAAATCATCAATTAATAAATCTATAGATAATGCTAGAAAAGAAGCTGATAATATTTTAAAATCAGCTGCGGTTGAAGGAGAAAACATTAAAAAAGATAAAATTTTTCAAGCAAAAGAAAAATTTTTAGAACTTAAATCCGAGCATGAAAAGTACATACTTAATAAGGAAAAAGGTTTGACCGAAACCCAAAAAAGAATAAAAGACAAGGAGTCTCAAGTCTCTAATGAACTTTCAAAAAACAAAAAATACAATCAAAGTCTTACTGATAAAATATTATCATTTGATAAAAAATTAGAACTTCTAGAAAAGAAAAATCAACAGGCTGAAAAACTTCATAAAGAACAAGTTGAGAAGCTGGAAAAGCTTTCTGGAATGTCTGCTAATGAGGCAAAAAAAGAATTGGTACAATCTTTAAAAGAGCAGGCCAAAACAGAAGCTCTGGAATTGACTCAAAATATTATTGAAGATGCTAAGCTTTCTGCTAGACAAGAAGCAAAGAAAATTGTAATTAGTACCATTCAAAGAGTTGGAACTGAAGAAGCAATTGATAATTGTGTTTCGGTATTCAATATTGAATCTGATGATGTAAAAGGGAGGATTATAGGAAGAGAAGGACGAAACATTAGAGCAATTGAATCTGCTACTGGAGTTGAAATAATTGTTGATGATACACCTGAGGCGATAATTCTATCATGTTTTGATTCAGTCAGAAGAGAGGTTGCAAGACTTTCATTACACAAACTAGTAACTGATGGTAGAATTCATCCAGCCAGAATTGAAGAAGTTGTTAAGAAGACACAAAAAGAAATTGAAAATGAGATTGTTGAAGTGGGTAAAAGAACTGTAATTGATTTAGGTATACATGGCTTAAATCCCAATTTAATAAAAGCAGTTGGTAGAATGAAATATAGATCATCATATGGACAAAACTTGTTGCAACACTCTAAAGAAGTTGCAAAATTATGTGGAATCATGTCGTCTGAACTAGGATTAAATTCTAAAATTGCAAAAAGAGCAGGTTTACTGCATGATATAGGAAAAGTTCCAGAGGAGGAAACTGAAACTCCACATGCACTTCTGGGAATGCAATGGGCTGAAAAATATGGTGAAAAACCTGATGTTTGTAATGCGATTGGGGCTCATCATGATGAAATTGAAATGAACAATTTAATATCTCCAATTGTTCAAGTATGTGATGCTATCTCAGGAGCAAGGCCTGGTGCAAGAAGACAAGTGCTAGATAGCTATATTCAACGACTTAAAGAGATGGAAGATATAGCATATTCTTTCAAGGGAGTAAACAAAGCGTTTGCAATTCAAGCAGGACGTGAATTAAGAGTGATGGTTGAAAGTGAAAAAATTTCTGATGATCATGCTGCAAAGCTATCTTTTGAAATTTCTCAAAAAATTCAAACTGATATGACTTATCCAGGACAAGTTAAAGTCACTGTTATTAGAGAAACAAGAGCGGTAAACATAGCATCTTAAAATTAATCTATGATTAAAAAATTTTTCTTTCTTTTTTTAATTATTGCTGGTTGCTCAGAAAACATAAATAACCAAAAACCTAACATATTATTTATTATGTCCGATGATCATGCCTATCAAGCGATAAGTGCTTATGATCAAAGGTTAATTAAAACTCCAAACATTGATAGAATTGCTAAGGAAGGTATGCTTTTTACTAACGCATCTGTTACAAACTCAATTTGTGCACCTTCAAGAGCAGTTATTTTAACTGGCAAACATAGTCACATAAATGGGAAAATTGATAATGGTAAGCCTTTTGACACTACTCAAGTTACTTTCCCACAATTATTTCAAAAAGCTGGATATCAAACAGCCATGTTTGGTAAATTGCATTTTGGTAATAATCCTAAGGGAGTTGATGATTTTTTGATTCTTCCTGGTCAAGGAAGTTACATAAATCCAAGATTTATTGGAAGGGATAATGACACAATAATTACAGGGTATGTTACTGATATAATTACTGATGTAACCTTAAATTGGCTAGATAAAAAAAGAGATAAATCAAAGCCATTTATGATGATGTATCTTCACAAAGCTCCTCATCGTCCGTGGTGGCCAAGTCCAGAAAAATTTGCTGAATTCTATAACAAAAAATTTCCTGAGCCTGAAACTTTATTTGATAATTACAATGGTAGGGGAACAGCTGCAAAGACCGCAGAAATGAATATTTTAACTCACATGCAATATATGCATGACAGTAAAATCAGACCTAGTACATTAGAAAGTATGGAAAAAGTTGAACCTGAGATTAAGTACATAAGAGGAGAGTCAGTTGTAAGACCTGGTCCGAATGGTTTTATGGGCCCATTTAATCGCGCCAACGATGACCAGAAAAGAAAATATAATGTGACTTTAGATAAAATTAATGCTGATTTTAAAAATAATTGGCCTCTAATGAATGACAAAGAAAAGATGAGTTGGAAATTTCAAAGGTATATGCAAGATTATCTCGCAACAATTTCCTCTGTAGATGATAATGTAGGAAGAGTTTTGAACTATTTAGATGAAAATAAATTAAGTAAAAATACAATTGTAGTTTATACCTCAGATCAAGGTTTTTATTTAGGAGAACATGGATGGTTTGATAAAAGATTTATTTATGATGAATCGTTTAAAACACCACTTTTGGTAAGATGGCCAAATCAAATAAAGCCAGGTACAACGTCTGATGAAATGGTTCAGAATTTGGATTTTGCTCAAACTTTTTTAGAAGCAGCTATGATTGACATCCCCTCTGACATGCAAGGGGAAAGTTTAATTCCTATTTTTAAAGGTCAAAATGATCAATGGGATAGAGAATCTGTTTATTATCATTATTATGAATATCCATCAGTTCATATGGTAAAAAGACACTATGGGATTGTAAATAAAAAATATAAATTAGTGCATTTCTATTATGATGTTGATGAGTGGGAGTTGTATGACAGAGAGAATGATCCTAATGAAATGAAAAATGTATACAACGATCCAAACTATATAGATATTGTTGAGAGTCTCACCGATGAATTGTATGAGTTAAGAAAAAAGTATAAAGATTCCAAAGAGTTAGATCAAAAGTTTCTAACTAACTAACTTGTTGAATTCCAAGGTTTTTAATGAAACTGCCCATAGATTCCATAAATTCATTAAAAATAACGTCATCATCGTAAACCTTTCTTACGCTCCTTACTCCTTCAAAAGCGCAAATTAGAGAAATTGCTGTAGAAGAGCTGTTTACTTTGCTGTTAATTTCTCCTCTGTCTTTACCTATGTCAATTGTTTTTATTAATGCCTCTCTCCACTCTTCAATTAAAGTTTTAAGAATAATTCTAAAATCTTCTTCACTGTATCCTATTTCACCAATAAGATTATTGGCTGGGCAACCAAGTGCTTTTTCTCTTTCAGAGTAATTTTTGATTCGGTTTGTAAATACATCAAGAAGAAGCTCAGGAACGTTATTATTAATATCACCGAGTGGATCAATAAACCCTTCTTTAATTCTTTTTCTAATAATTACCTCTATCACTTTTTTACCAATTTCATTCTTATTTTTAAAATGATGGTAAAAAGCTCCCTTGGAAAGGGATGTTTTTTTCATAATATCGGGTATGCTGGTGGCATTATAACCCTTTTCGTAAAATAAATCAAATGATTTATTTATAATTAATTCCTGTGTTTCTCTTGATTTAACTTCTTGTTTCACTTTATTGAAGATTAAAGTAAATTTATTTTTTTATAATAAAAATAGTTCGATTATGCTAAATTAATAATTTTTAACCCTAAAAAATATTTTTTTGTTAAAAATATATATTTATAGTGTTATAATATTAAATATATAACTATTTATTAACTAAACATACTATTTAGTATGTATTTTTATAAATCTTATTTAAAACAATTTAATAATGAAAAAAATAACACTAAGTGCTTAGAATATAGCTAAATAATTTTCTATATTTAATAAGAACTTAATTAAAAACTATAATCTAAAAAATTTAATAAATTTTATTATGAATGCACAAAAAAATATCTTAAAAGTTAGATCTCACGATGCTATAGTAGGACTACTTTATTTAATCAGTGTTGGACTAACTCTTTACACATCTAACTTAGACTTTTTATGGATTGCTGTTGGAGTTGGAGGGCTTCAAATAATAAGCCCAATAACTAAGTTTTGTCCGGTATATTTTATTTTAAATAAATTAATGCCTGATACAGATCCTATGCAAAATGGTAAATAAATATGGTAATTAGATTACTGTTTTTTACCACTATTTTTTTTTTTTATCGTTTAATGCTCATTCACAGTATAAAATTTCCGAAAAGGATTCTTTAGAAATAATGAGTGTTATGACTTTTCAAGAAAATGCTTGGAACAAAGCTGATGTGAATTCTTTTATGATGGGTTATCACAATTCAGATGAGTTGGTTTTCTCTGGAAAAAACGGACCTACATATGGATGGAATAACATAAAAAAGAGATATCTTAATTCTTATCCTAATGCTGAAATTATGGGCAAGTTGTCCTTTGATGTTAAAAAAATAAGGTTGGTCTCAGAAAATTCTGCTTATTTAATAGGAGAGTATTATTTGAAAAGGAACTCCAGTGATAGCTATGGTCATTTCACACTACTTTGGAAAAAAATTAATAACAAATGGTTTATAATTAGCGATCATACATCCGCGTCTAATTAATATGAGCATAATAAAACAATCTGGTTTTTTATTCACAAATTTTAAATCCAAATCTCAAACACCTTTTGAGAAATTATTCGAAATTTTTAAAGAACTCATTACTTACACATCCGGAGATTTTGATGAAGCCATAAATTGGTTAAAAGAGCTAGATAAAGAATATGTCTTGACTACAGATGATTATACTATGGATGATTTTATCGAAGATCTATTTAATAAAGGCTATATAAAAAAAGAATTTATTAATGATAAAAATGGAGAAGGGGTTAGTTTAACAGCTAAAACCGAAATGCTATTAAGGCAACATGCATTAAAGCAAATTTTTGGCAAAATGAAAAGAGCAGGTAATGGAAATCATAATACAAAATATACAGGGTTGGGTGAGAGCGATTCAGGAGATTTAAAGAAATATGAATTTGGAGATTCAATCGAAAAAATTGCCATAACTGAAAGTATTAAAAATGCACACATTAATGGAGGTTTGGATGATTTTAAACTATCTAAAGGTGATCTGGTTATTAATGACCAGTTTCATCAGGCACAAATGAGTACAGTTTTGATGATTGACATAAGTCATAGTATGATTCTTTATGGTGAGGATAGGATAACACCAGCTAAAAAAGTTGCTATGGCTTTATCAGAGTTTATTACAACCAGATACCCTAAAGATAAGTTAGATATTATAGTTTTTGGAAACGATGCTAGACCAATATCTATTAAAGAACTTCCTTACCTTAATGTTGGTCCGTTCCACACTAACACTGTAGCTGGGTTAGAGTTAGCGATGGATATACTTAGAAGAAATAGGAACTCAAATAAACAAATTTTTATGATAACGGATGGAAAACCAAGCTGTTTGAAATTAAAAGATGGTTCATATTATAAGAATAGTAATGGTTTAGACTCTTACATTGTAGATAAGTGTTATAATATGGCTCAACAGGCAAGAAGATTAAATATTCCGATTACAACTTTTATGATAGCACAGGACCCCTATCTTAAAAGATTTGTACAAGAGTTTACACAGGCTAATAAAGGTAAAGCTTTTTACACTGGACTTAAAGGGCTAGGGGAGATGATATTTGAGGACTATGAAACAAATAGAAAAAAAAGATTATAAATATGCATAGTGAAATAAACACACTAAAGGATTTAAAAGATTCAGGATACGTTTCCTTAGATATTAAAGATGAGATGATAAAAAATCTAAAAAACAATCTTTCAAATGGTGTATCAACATTTGAGGGAATTTATGGATATGATGATTCTGTGATTCCTGACTTAGAAAGGGCTATTTTATCTAAACACAATATTAATTTATTAGGTTTAAGAGGTCAAGCAAAGACA
>Ga0233450_10001250_pt1 | contig 27164 bp, 23 predicted proteins | sample 011ome_30_FD_189956 | JGI IMG/M metagenome (GOLD analysis project Ga0233450, IMG submission 189956) | Coastal salt marsh microbial communities from the Groves Creek Marsh, Skidaway Island, Georgia - 011501CT (spades assembly) | ecosystem: Environmental > Aquatic > Marine > Intertidal zone >... | reverse complement strand
AAGAATATTATTCAAAGACTGCAGCAAGAAGAATATAATATTGTTGCACTAGATGCACCTGCTCATGGTGCTTCTGGCAGCTCAAGTTTCAATGCTATTTTGTATTCGAAATTCATAACAGTTGTGTCAAAAAATTTTAAACCAAAATTCTTTATTGGCCATTCTGTTGGAGGTATGGCAATTTCATTTTTTATAAAAAACAATAACTATACCTTTAGTGAAAAAGTAGTGTTTTTGGGGGTTCCGTCTGGTTTTCCTGGAATATTGAATAATTATATAAAACTAATGGGCTACAACTCTAAAATTGCAGAGGGATTAGAGCTTTGTATTCAGAGAAAATTTAATCAACCTTCCACATATTTTAATACTTCCCTGTTTATAAAACATATGGATTCAAAAGGTTTAATTATTCACGATGAAAATGATCCTGTGATTCCATTTTCAGATGCAATTGAAATACAATCTAACTTCAAAAATAGCAGGTTAGTTTCCACAAAAGGTCTTGGTCATGGTCTAAAAGGAAAACAAGTTATTGAACATATAATTGACTTTCTGAAGGACTAAAGTTTTGTACCTTTACACCATGGAAGCAAGCTTAAAAAGACTTAATAAATATCTCAGTGAAGCTGGATATTGCTCTCGAAGAGTTGCCGATAAACTTATAGAAGATGGTCGTGTAACCATTAATGGTAATAACCCAGAAATGGGAACAAAAGTTGCACCAAATGATGTTGTTGAAGTTGATGGAGAACAAATTTTTAACAACAAAGTCAAACACACCTATATTGCATTCAACAAACCTGTTGGAATTGTATGCACTACCGATACTCGAGTTGAAAAAAATAATATTATTGATTACATAAACTACCCAACTCGGATTTTCCCTATTGGAAGACTTGACAAAGATAGCGAAGGATTAATTTTATTGACTGATGATGGTGATATTGTCAATAAAATTTTACGAGCGAGTAATCACCACGAAAAAGAATATATTGTTTCTGTAGACAAACCCATTTCCCAGACATTCGTTGAGCGTATGTCTAGCGGAGTGCCTATTCTAAATACGACAACAAAACAATGTAAGGTTAAGAAAATAAGTCAAAAAACCTTTAAAATTGTTTTAACTCAAGGACTAAATCGACAAATCCGAAGAATGTGTGAATATCTTGGATACGAAGTAAAATCGCTTCAACGAACGCGAATTATGAATATCCATTTAAAAAGCTCTTTGGGAACATACAGAGAGCTGTCTGAAGAGGAATTAACAACACTAAATTCCTTACTAAAAAATTCTAAAAAAACATGGTAAAATCTACAAATATAAGTCCGTTTCATCTCGCCATTCCAGTTTGGAATTTGGAAGAATGCAGAACATTTTATGCCGATATTTTGGAATGTCCACAAGGGCGAAGCAGTACACATTGGGTAGATTTTAATTTATTTGGACACCAATTAGTCATCCATTATAAGCCAAAAAATGAAACTCAAAACCATTGTAACGAAGTGGACGGAAAGCAAGTTCCTGTTCCACACTTTGGCGTAGTTTTGCCCTGGCAGTCATTTCATGATTTTGCAGAAAAATTAAAACAAAAAGGCATACAATTTATCATTGAACCCTACATTCGCTTTGAAGGCGAAGTGGGCGAACAAGCGACTTTGTTTTTCCTAGATCCCTCTGGAAATGCATTAGAATTCAAGGCCTTTAAAAATCCGAATCAGCTTTTTGCAAAGTAATATTTTAGTGGGCTTCTGCTCTTTGCCGCGCAAGGAGAGTGTTTTTCAAAAGCATTGCTATGGTCATTGGGCCCACACCTCCAGGGACAGGCGTAATATGACTAGCTTTTTCTGCAACACTATCAAAATGTACATCTCCGGCAATTCTATAACCTCGCTTTTTTGAATCATCTGGAACTCTTGTAATTCCAACATCTATTACAACAGCATCTTTTTTAACCATATCTGCAGTCAAAAATTCTGGAATTCCTAAGGCTGCAACAATAATATCTGCTCCTTTTGTTAGTGCCGCTAAATTTGAAGTTCGGCTATGAGCTACTGTAACTGTTGCATTTCCAGCAGGGCGTTTTTGACTCATCAATATACTCATTGGTCGACCAACAATATGACTTCTTCCAATAACCACTACATGTTTTCCGGATGTTGGTATTTCATAGCGTTCCAAAAGTTCCATTATTCCATACGGAGTTGCAGAAATGAATGTAGGCAAATCGAGTGTTAATCTTCCAACATTCATAGGGTGAAAACCATCGACGTCCTTGTCTGGATGAACAGCCATTAGAATTTTTTGTTCGTTTATATGTTTAGGTAAAGGCAATTGAACAATAAAACCATCGATTTTTGGATTATCGTTGAGTGCTTTAATTTGATTTAGCAGCTCTTGTTCTGATGTTTCTTCTGGTAAATCAATCAGTGTTGATTCAAATCCAACAAGCTCGCAGGCCTTAACTTTTGCACCTACATAAGTCATACTGGCACCATTTGTTCCCACAAGGACGGCTGCCAAATGAGGTACTTTGATACTATTTTTTTTCATTTCAGAGACAGTTTTAGCGATCTCTTCTTTGATTTGGGCACTGGTTTGTTTTCCGTCTAGTAATATCATAATCCAATTTGTATCGCCCTATCTTGGCATATTTTTCATCATTTGCATCATTGTTTTCCCCTTGCTACCTTGCATCATTTTCATCATTTTACTCATTTGATTGAATTGCTTCATCAATTTATTAACCTCCTGAATAGAAGTTCCTGAGCCTGCGCCAATGCGCTTTTTACGACTTGCATTGATTAAAGATGGATTCGAACGCTCTTTTGGGGTCATTGAATGAATGATAGCTTCTATGTGCTTAAAAGCATCATCATCAATATCTATATCTTTTGTTATTTTTCCCATTCCTGGAATCATCCCAACAAGATCTTTCATATTCCCCATTTTCTTAATCTGTTGTATTTGAGATAGGAAATCATCAAAACCGAACTGATTTTTTGCAATTTTTTTCTGAATCTTTCGGGCTTCTTGCTCATCAAACTGTTCTTGGGCACGCTCTACAAGAGACACCACGTCACCCATACCCAAAATTCGATCGGCCATACGTGCTGGGTAGAAAATGTCTATGGCTTCCATTTTTTCTCCAGTACCAATAAATTTGATTGGCTTATTGACAACAGATTTAATTGAAATTGCTGCACCGCCTCGAGTGTCACCATCTAGTTTTGTAAGAATAACGCCATCAAAATTTAAAATATCATTAAAAGCTTTGGCGGTATTAACAGCGTCTTGTCCTGTCATGGAATCGACCACAAATAACGTTTCTTGCGGTGTAATTGCCTTGTGAATATTTGCAATTTCTGTCATCATTTCCTCATCAACAGCCAATCGTCCAGCCGTATCTATAATAACTACATTGCAGCCTTTAGATTTTGCTTCTGCAATACCAGCTAGGGCAATCGCTACTGGATCGTTATTCCCTGGGTCACTGTATACCTCAGCGCCAATTTGTTCTCCAACAATATGTAACTGATCGATGGCTGCAGGACGGTACACGTCACAAGCAACAAGCATTGGGGTTTTAGATTTTTTTGTTTTTAGAAATTGTGCGAGTTTTCCAGAAAAAGTAGTTTTACCAGAACCTTGTAATCCAGACATTAAAATAACGGATGGATTTCCAGATAAATTAATTCCTTCTGCATCGCCTCCCATAAGTTTAGTAAGTTCATCCTTTACAATTTTGACCATCAACTGACCGGGTTGTAAAGTGGTCAAAACATTTTGACCGAGTGCTTTCTCTTTTACAGTGTTTGTAAATTCTTTAGCAATTTTATAATTGACATCAGCGTCTAGCAACGCACGTCGAACTTCCTTGAGCGTTTCAGCAACATTAATTTCGGTGATGCTTCCGTGTCCTTTAAGGACGTGTAGTGCTTTATCTAATTTTTCGCTTAAACTATTGAACATTAGGTGTGAAAATTTAATTCACAAAAATAGCGAATTATTTTATTTTATTCGAGTTAATAAGACGTTAAACCTTGTAATTAATCAAGGTGTAGAACTTGAAACTTGCAAAAGTTTTCCGTTATAGAACTGCTGCCCTTTTTCAGAAAATTCAAAAATATATGTTGCCATTTCAAGTGGAGTTGTAGGGGCTTTATACCCTGGGAAAGCTTCTGCTAGCATCTCCGTTTGAACGGCTCCTAAAGCTAGTACATTAAAAGATGGTCCTGTTTCTTTATATTCTTCGGCCAGCAGTTCTGTGAGTGTAATCACAGCGCCTTTACTGGAACTGTATGCAGAGAGTCCAGCAAATTTCATTGAGCCTTGAACACCACCCATAGAACTTATGGTTACCACATGCCCTTTTGGCTGCATAAAAGGAATCACACGTCTTGTAAGCTCTGCAACACCAAAAACGTTGGTAGCATACACCTCTTTAAATTCTTCCATTGTGGTTTCAGAAAAAGGTTTGTTGACAATTGCACCGGCATTATTAATAAGGATATCTACATGGGTCCATTCTTTTTGTATAAAATTCTCAACACGACTATAGTCCTCAGGTTGATTTAAATCAAAAGATAATGCGGTGATATTTTCATAATTTAAATTTGAAACAGGTTTTGCATTTCGTGATAGTGCTAAAACAGCATAACCTGCTTTATGAAAAAGATGGATTAGCTCAAATCCAATTCCGCGGCTTGTCCCTGTAATAATGACTGTTTTTGTGGGCTTCATAATAGAAAATTATTAAACGTTACTAAGATACTAAAGTCAAACTAAACAGAAAATTTAAAAATTTGGCGTAAATGAATTTTTGAACTATAAAATAAAAGTAATAAAAGTACAATCATAAACACTTCAAACCAAAGCACATAATAGGGCCATTCGCCAATGACTAAAGGGTTTTCTACCTGTGGAGGTTCGGCCAAATACATATAATTTCCACCCACATAAAAGTTAAAAGGCATGATAATGGCCAATAAAACATTAAGAGTAATAAATGTTCTCATCATAGATTTTTTGGTGAGTTCCATCCCGTAATTTTGAAGCAAATAAATGGGCATCACCAATATTATGGAGTGGCGGACATAATATTCTAAATATGCAAATTGACTGCCATCATAACTATTCATTTGTGGGGTAAGCATAGACATAATTCCACCAATAATACCTGTGTAAAATACAAAATCAAAAAGTATTTGTTTGCGCTTTAAAAAAGGAAGTATAGCGCAAATAAGCCCAGAAATACCACAAAGGTGAAGTGGCAAATCAGTAGCTGTATTCCAATCGCCTATAGAGTATGACCTTAACGGACTATATATAGATGAAAACACCAAAATAAGTCCCATTGCATACAAAACATAAGTGTTTTGTTTTTTATTTAAAAAACGACCTACTACAAGCACAGATAACATAGAAATCAAAGCAATAAGATTATTACGCACCCATTCCTCTGTCATAAATTCAATAATGTAATTGGGATATTTATTATTTAAAACATTAATCAATCGAATTTCTTTTTGGTTAAATTTTGTGTTGCTAATTAAGTTATTAATAAAAGCGTATAGTTCAAAGATATTATTATTTTTGTAAATCTAAAATGGGTCATTAACTCAGTTGGTTCAGAGTGTTACCTTGACAGGGTAGAAGTCACTGGTTCGAATCCAGTATGACCCACAACAATCTGCAACTCATTGGTTGCAGATTTTTTTATAGCACGTCCAAAAGATGCTCCAAAGCCATACCCCTAGACCCCTTTACAAGAATCAAAGTGTTTTTTATTGGTGTGGCTATAATATGCTTTTTTACATCTGCTACATTTTTAAAAAAATCTGCAAAAGGAAATTCTTTTTGATGATTAAAAAAATGTGAACCCACAAAATAAGCTTTTGTAAAATCAAAGTCTTTCACCATTGAAATTACAGCATGATGTTCATGAAAGCTTTGAGGTCCTAACTCAAACATGTCTCCTAAAATCACTACTTTTTCTTCACCATTCATGGCTTTAAAATTCTGTAGCGCCGCTTCAACACTCGTTGGATTGGCATTATATGCATCCATTATAATGGTGTTAGAATTTTGTTTAATGACTTGTGATCTATTGTTTTTTGGAACATAAGATTCAATTCCTTTTTTTATCACATCTAGTTCTAGTTTGAAGTATAAACCAATAGAAATTGCTGCTGCAATATTTGTAATATTATATCGCCCAAGCAATTGAGTTTGTATATAAATATCATCTACTTTGACATTTAAAAAGGGGCTATCATTTTCAAGTTTAATGGTAAAATCAGAGTTATATTCAGATGAAAAAGTTTTTATGTTTTGATAATCCCCTATTTGTTTAACTTGTTTATTGTCATCAATATTTACAAAAATAGTTTCTTTGTTACGCTTCAAATAATCGTATAATTCGCTTTTTGCTTTTACCACTCCTTCTTCACTTCCAAAACCTTCCAAATGTGCTTTCCCAAAATTGGTGATATAGCCATAGTTTGGAGCAGCAATTTCGCAAAGTTGTGCAATTTCACCAGCGTGATTTGCCCCCATTTCTACAATTCCAATTTCTGTAGTTTTATCCATTTGAAGCAAGGTTAAAGGAACACCTATATGATTGTTATAATTACCTTGAGTAGCATGTGTATTATACTGCTGAATTAGTACTGCGTTTATAAGTTCTTTGGTAGTTGTTTTTCCATTACTTCCTGTGAGTGCAACAACAGGAATATCTAAGTACTTTCTATGAAAATTGGCTAATTCTTGAAGTGTTTGAAGAACATTATCAACCAAAATAAAACGTTCATTCATTGGGGTTTGAACCTCGTCAATTATACAATAACTTGCGCCAGAGTCTAAGGCTTGTTGAGCAAAATTATTTGCATTGAAATTCTCACCTTTGAGTGCAAAAAAAAGAGTGCTTGGTGTTAGTGAACGGGTGTCAGTAGTAACACCTTTTGAATTTAAAAATAATTGATGCAAATCTCTAATCTTCATAACCTAAAAGTACAAAAAAAGTCCCAACAGAATTGTTTAGGACTTTTTTAAAATCATAAGATTTTATATTAATTTTTGCTCTTTTTCTTCTTAGATTTAGAACCTACTCTAGACATGGCGCACCTGAATCCAATAAAGTCTGTAGCCATATCTTCTGGATAAAAACGTCTTTGAGCTGGATCTAACCAGTACTCTCTATCTTTCCATGAGCCTCCCTTATATACACGTACTTTATCGTTAATAAGTGAAGTTCTTGAATTTGACTTGTCATATTCTCTATTCAAACTTCCATCTTCGTTAGATTCTACTAAATGTTTTGGAGAATCGTACATTTTTCGAGTAATATCGTCAGAAGATAACTCTTCTCCCTCTTCAAAATCGTCAAAGTATCTTGAAGATTGCTTATCACCATCTCTAAAATTTCTATTATCGCTAGTGTCAAAGTTTGTTCTCAAATAGGTTTCATTTTCATCGACTGATACTTGAGAAATCTGACCTGGTAATGTTTTTGCAATAATTTTTCCGTTTGATAATGTATCAAATTCAATATCATCAATTCCAACAACTTTTACACTTCCGTCCTCTGCAATTGCATTTTTGGTATATACATTACCTCTATAATATGCAAAATCACTAAACTCATCATCAACAATTGGTCGATAGACATCGGCGACCCACTCGGCAACATTTCCTGCCATATCATAAATCCCAAAGTCATTTGGATCATATGACATTACTTCATTGGTAATATCGGCACCATCATCAGACCAGCCTGCAATTCCACCGTAATCTCCTTTGCCTTGCTTAAAGTTGGCAAGTTGATCACCTTTTATTTTGCGTTCTCCTGCTCTGGTATATTGGCCATCCCATGGATATTTCTTACGTCCACGGTATATATTATATTCTCTTAGTTCTGTAAGACCAAGGGCGGCATATTCCCATTCTGCCTCTGTTGGAAGTCTATATTTGATGGGAATAGCTCCTGTTTCACGAGTCGCATAACTCACCACAGAATCGTTACTTCTTTTACCTTTGCCTCCAAGGTGAACTCCCAAACTGTCTTTGTATGTCTCTTTGGGTGCATTTACATAGGTGTCTATATTGAAATTACTTGTGGCTGTAACTAAATCTCCAGGAATATGGGAACCTTTTTCAAGGTAACCTTCTTTTTGTAGCCCCATTTCTGCAAAGCGATCTGAACGCCATTTGGCATATTCGTTAGCCTGTAACCAACTTACTCCTACAACTGGAAAATTACCGTAAGCAGGGTGACGTAGGTAGTTTTCTACTAAAATTTCACTATACCCAAGACGGTTTCTCCACACTAATGTATCTGGTAAAGCTCCGTTATAAATTGCTGTAAATTTAGGATCACTTGGTGGATAAACACGCTTAATCCAATCCAAATATTCTAAATACATTACGTTGGTAACTTCAGTTTCATCCATATAGAAAGACTGAACATGCTGCTGATTTGGACTATTGTTCCAATCGTGCATCACATCATCCTGAACTTTTCCCATTGTAAAAGTCCCTCCTTCTACAAACACCAATCCAGGTGCAGTTTCTTGCTCCTTAAATTTTGTGTTGTATTGAAAACCTCCTTCTTTGTCGTTGATTTTCCAACCAGTACCTCGAGAAGTGTTTCCGTATTTTGAAGATTTATTACATGATGTTACAGCAACTGAAACAGCTATAATAAAAAACAATCTTGATATATTAATATTTTTCATATTTAAATTAAATTAAAATGAGGGGTCCTTAAATTTTGGTGTTGCAATATAATAATTATGTATTGGTTTGCAATGATTTTTTTTAGTCGTTTTTAAGTATTTTTTATTGATTTTAAACCTTAGGTTTTACAAGATAACGTCTTTTTTAATGGTTTATTATTGTAATTTTGAAAATTGAGGTGTAAAATATGTACGATTTAACAACTTCATTCGTTTTGTCTATATGAAAAATATTTCGTTGTGGTTAATAACATTTTTTGGGGTTTTGCTCTGCAATGCTCAAAATCAACAATTTGAAATCAATTGGGAGGGCTCAAAAGTATTTTCGTCAGGAGTTTCAACCCTTGAGCTGCCTCATTTTGATGCTAAGCATTATAACTATTCAGCAGAAAATGGCATTATATTCACCGCACAATGGAATGCTGGATTTGAAATTAACCCCAAAAATGTTAGCATTTTATCCATTGAAAGTGAAGCCATTGCTCTTTCTGATTTAAAAAACTTGAGATTGTCGGCTATTCCCGAGTCATTTCAGTATAAAGTTTATAACTCTAAATCTCGTGGGAAAGCATCAAATACCATAGAGGCAAGTGCTTTTTTTAAAGAAGATGGCGTTGTTAGAAAAGTGAAACGTTTTACAATTTCATACAAAAAAAATACATTTCAAAGAGTGATGAGCGCTAACGCTCAACTTCAAAGTTCGGTGCTTAAATCTGGACAATGGTACCGCTTTAGAGTGGATACAACAGGAGTTTTTAAATTGACCAAAAGCTTTTTTAAAGATTTGGGCATAAATACAGAAACCGTCAACCCAAAAAATATTAAAATTTTTGGTCATGGAGGGCAATCTCTTCCTTTAGCAAATAACCAAACATTAGCTTATGACTTAATTGAAAATGCCGTCAAATTTGTTGGGGAAGAAGATAGTTTTTTTAATGATGAAGATTTCTTGCTTTTTTATGCAATTGGCCCAAAATATTTCAATGAAGAAAATAATTCTCATATCAATCCCTACAGTGATACTGCTTATTATTACGTACAAATAAGTTCTGGGAATGGTCTACGAGTGAATCCTGCAAACTCACCCGCAGGAAATGCTGATGTTACATTTTCAACCTTTCATGATTATAAGTTTGTTGAAAGCGATGAATATAATATTGGACAAATGGGTAGACGGTGGTTTGGTCATCACTTTTATTTTGAAAATGCAAGAACCTTTTCTTTTGAATTTCCAAATCTTGTGACTCAAAACCCATTAAAACTCAAAGTTTATGCAGTAGCAACAGCTGAATCTAGCACTTCTATGGAGGTTAAAGCAAATGGAAATATTATAGATAATCTTTCATTCAACGCAATTGACTATGGCGTTCTTGGAACACAAGATATTTTTAATGGAAACATCAACAGCAATTCTGATTTGGTAACCATAGATTTGAATTACAACAATAGTGGAAACCCATCGGCAAAAGCCTATTTAGACTATATTTCAATCGAAGCAGAACGAGAGCTTACTTCATTAGGACAACAATTTCAGTTCAAACATAATGCAATGCCAACCTTAAGTGGAATTGGTGAATTTTCAATTTCAAATGCTTCTAATATTTCAGAAGTTTGGGATGTTACAAACCCCTACAATCCTCTGTTTTACAGCAATGAAAATAATGCTACAGAATTTAGTTTTAAAACAACTTTAGGTTCAGAAAAAAAATTCCAAACGGTAGATTTATCAGACACCTTTACCCCAACTCAAGTTTCAAATAGAATTGTACAAAATCAAGACCTAAAAGGAAACATTTTTTTGAATCAACAAGGGCAATTTGAAGATATAGACTACCTTATTATAACGCCCCATTTTTTACAAAATCAAGCCGAACAACTCGCAAGAATCAACAGCACTCAAAACAATCTCAACGTAAAAGTTGTGACTTTAGAATCTATTTATTTGGAATTTAGTTCTGGGATGCAAGATATTGCTGGGATTAGAAATTTTGTAAAATATGTCTATGACAACGCAAGTGACTCAAACAAGCGTTTAAAATATCTTTGCATGTTTGGTGATGCATCTTTTGATTATAAAAACAGGATTTCCAACAACACTAACATAGTTCCCTCATGGTTTTCCGTTAATAGTTTTAGCCTAACAAACTCATTCGTTTCCGATGATTTTTTTGGAATGATGGATAATAATGAAGGGGCAATGTCAAATGCTGATAAATTGGATATTGCTGTTGGTAGAATTTTGGCAGATACCCCTCAGCGTGCTGAAGAAATGGTGCATAAAATTGAATCATACTATAGCGAGGAGGCATATGGAAGTTGGCGCAACAATTTCCTTTTGATTTCAGATGATGTTGACAAGCTATCGGATAAATCAATTCAGATAACCACGGATCTTATTGCTGAGGATGTTAAACAATCAAAACCTTTTATTAATGTAAAAAAAATTCATGCCGATGCATTCCAACAAGAATCTTCTTCGGCTGGTGCTCGTTACCCACAAGTTAATGACGCTATTTTTGGCGCATTGGAAGTTGGCGCGGTTGCTGTTACTTATTTTGGACATGGGGGTGAAGATGGTCTTTCTCAAGAACGTATTTTCGATAAAATTAATGCCCAAGAACTTGACAACTTGAACAAGCTCAACTGTTTTATTAGTGTTACCTGTGAATTTACAAAATTTGACAACCCTCTACGCCCAACTGTAGGAGAATATCTTTATTGGAATAAAAATGGAGGAGCTATAAGTTTGATCACCACAACGAGACAAATATTTATTAGTGTTGGGATTCAATTTAGCACCACGCTTAGCCAATACCTGTTTGACTATAATAATACTCAAAACATTAGTATGGCAGAGGCCTTACGATTAACTAAAAATGATCCCAATGTAACCAACAGTTTTCAGCGGAGATTGGTCTTTTATATAGGTGATCCCGCCTTGAAATTACCACTTGCCAAACCAGACATTATTGTGACTAAAATAAATGATGAAAACATAACGACATCAAATTTAGAACTTCAAGCGCTAAGTGCAGCAAAAATTGAGGGCTATGTTGCAGACGAACAAGGAGCAATTCTAAATAATTATTCAGGAACATTAACCGCAACAATTTTTGATAAAAACATCCAACGCAGCACATTAGGAAATGATGGGACTACTGAAAATGGGCAATTAATTCTAATGGATTTTGAAGCTATGGGAGAAGTTATTTTTCGAGGTCAAGCATCAGTAGAGAATGGTATTTTTGAAATCAATTTTATTGTCCCAAGAGATATTATTATCCCTGTAGGAAATGGAAAAATAAGTTTATATTCCAAAACTGAAAACCAACTCAGCGACCAACGCGGCTATAACTTTGACATCAAAATAGGTGGGGTAAATTTGAATGCTCCAGAAGATAATATTGGCCCCACCATAGAACTTTTTATGAATGACGAAAGTTTTGTTTCTGGTGGAATAACTAATGAAAACCCAACACTTTTGGCTAAATTATACGACGAAAACGGCATTAACACAGCAAGTGGAATTGGACACGATATTGTAGCCATTCTAGATGGTGATGAAACAAATCCCTATATTTTAAACGACTACTATATTGCTGATATTGACAGCTACCAAAGTGGAAGTTTAAGTTACCCTTTTAGAAATTTAAGTCCAGGATTACATACCCTATCCCTAAAAGCTTGGGACGTATATAATAATGCTTCTACAAAAGAAATTCAATTTGTAGTATTCGATCAAAATCAAAGTTTGGAGCTTACAAATGTGTTGAATTATCCAAATCCATTTATAAATTACACAGAATTTTGGTTCAATCACAATAGTTCGGGGCTTTTAAACGTTTCTATCCAGATATTCACCGTTTCTGGAAAATTAGTAAAGACCATAAATACACAAACAAACATAGGAAATGGCGTTAGTTCTATTTCAAGAGACATTACTTGGGACGGCACTGACGATTATGGCAATAAAATTGGGAAAGGTGTTTATATCTATAAATTAAAAGTAAAATCAACAACAACGGGATTGGAGTCCGAAAAAATCGAAAAACTTGTAATCCTTTAATAAAAACTTATATTTGTTTTAAATCCAAAAATTAATCATGCTAGAATTTTTAAAATCAACCACTAAAAATAAGCGAAATTTTATCGTATTAATTGCATTAATTATATCACATTCTTTTTTTAGTCAAACTACAGTAATTCCAAATCAAGACTCAAGAGTTATTACAACTGGGGTTCCATTTTTATTGATTGCCTCCGATGCACGTGCTGCAGCGCTTGGCGATATGGGTGTTGCCACATCTGTTGATGCCTATTCACAACAATGGAATCCATCAAAATATGCGTTTTCTGAGGCAAAATCTGGTATAGCTGTTAGCTATACACCATACCTTAGTAAATTAGTAAATGATATCTTTTTAGGAAACGTCACCTATTTTAATAGAATAAATGAACGAAGTGCTTTTGCTGCAAGTTTAAAATACTTTTCACTAGGTGAAATTGAATTACGTGCAGACGAGTTTTCAGAAGCACTTATCGAAAAACCCAACGAACTTACACTTGACGCATCATATGCTCTACGTCTCTCGGATCAATTTTCTATGGCTGTAGCCCTTCGTTATTTACGCTCAGATTTAAAAATTCAAGCAATAGATCCCATTGCCAAAGCTGCTAGCTCTTTTGGAGTCGATATCGCTGGATATTATCAAAGTGAAGAAGTCGCATACGACGATTTTAATGGCCGCTGGCGTGCCGGTTTTGCCATTCAAAACCTGGGGCCAAAACTAAAATATGACGATGCTGGACGCGAAAACTTTTTGCCAACAAACTTAAGACTCGGTGGTGGTTTCGATTTTATTTTTGACGCCTATAATAAAGTCAGTGTAACCGCTGAAGTAACTAAATTATTAGTTCCTACTCCACCTGTGTATGGTACAGAATACAACTATAACGATAATAATGGAAACGGCGTATATGATCCAGAAAATGGAACAACACCAGCTAATACAGACACTCGTGGATCTGTGGTCAATAGTAATGTTATCATTGATGGTCAAGACCCAAATGTAAGTTTTGTTAAAGGAGTTTTTCAATCTTTTGGAGATGCCCCAGGGGGTTTTAGCGAAGAATTAGATGAATTTACTTGGGCTTTGAGTGCAGAATATTTGTATCAAGATTCATTTGCTTTAAGAGCTGGATTTTTTAATGAAAATGAATTAAAAGGCGCACGAAAATTCTTTTCCTTAGGTGCTGGATTCAAATACTCAACTATTGATATTGATTTATCGTATTTATTCTCGGCGGCCAAAGTACAAAGCCCACTTGAAAACACTTTACGTTTTTCATTGTCCTTCAATTTTGGGGATGGCGAATATGTAGAATATTAGAATTAGCAGAGTAAATAGCTAATTTTTTTAACCAATTTATCGATTCAAAAATGAAGAAACTTAAGATTGAATGCAACATCAATGTTTTTGAATCTCTTGATGAATTACCTAAAAATATTCAAAAATTGATGCATCATGCTCAAGAGGCAAGGTTAAAGGCCCATGCACCTTACTCAAATTTTTTAGTTGGAGCGGCCTTAGAACTCAGTAATGGTGAAATTATTTCTGGAAACAACCAAGAAAATGCCGCATACCCCTCTGGTCTTTGTGCCGAAAGAACTGCTATTTTTTATGCCCATTCTAAATTCCCAAAAGATAAAATTTTAAGAATGGCCATTACTGCTGCATCTAAAAACAAAAAAGAAACCACACCCATACCACCTTGTGGAGGTTGCCGCCAAGCATTAGTAGAATACGAACAACTACAAGACAATTCTATTGAACTTTATTTTATGGGAACAGACGGACGAATTGCTCACTCTAGTTCTGTAGAAAATATCCTTCCATGGATTTTTGATAAATCTGTACTATAATTTGTATTTTACAGATTACTAGTGTGCCCTAAAGCATCAACTAAAACGTTTTCGGTAAAAAATTAACTCTTACTCTTTTTAGGTTATCAATCAAAGTATTACTTTTGCATTTAGGATACTAACACCATGTGAAATCATGCAAGAAATTACCAAAGAAACTTACCTAGATTGGTACGAAAATATGTTCTTCTGGCGAAAGTTTGAAGATAAGCTCGCTGCCGTCTATATTCAGCAAAAAGTTAGAGGTTTTTTACACCTTTACAATGGTCAGGAAGCCGTATTGGCTGGCGCACTTCATGCGATGGATCTTTCCAAAGACAAAATGATTACGGCATACAGAAACCATGTACAGCCCATTGGTATGGGGGTTGACCCACGCCGTGTCATGGCAGAATTGTACGGAAAAGCAACCGGGACATCACAAGGATTAGGAGGCTCGATGCACATCTTTTCAAAAGAACATGGATTTTATGGTGGTCACGGAATTGTGGGTGGTCAAATCCCATTAGGTGCTGGAATGGCCTTTGGAGACAAATACAACGAAACAGGCGGCGTAACCCTTTGCTTTTTTGGTGATGGTGCAGCTCGACAAGGCTCACTCCATGAAACATTCAATATGGCCATGAATTGGAAACTTCCAGTCGTTTTTGTATGTGAAAACAATGGTTATGCCATGGGAACTTCTGTTGAACGAACTGCAAACCACACCGATATTTGGAAGTTAGGATTAGGATATGAAATGCCATGTGGTCCTGTAGATGGCATGAATCCTATAAAGGTTGCCGAAGCTTTTGACGAAGCGATTCAACGCGCTAGACGTGGTGATGGCCCAACATTCCTTGAAATGAAAACCTATCGTTACAGAGGACACTCTATGAGTGATGCTCAACACTATAGAACTAAAGACGAGGTTATAGAATACCAAAAAATTGACCCTATCACGCAAGTGAAAAATATTATATTAGAAAATAATTACGCCACAGAAGAAGAAATTGAAGATATTGATAAACGCGTAAAAGAGCTTGTTTCTGAATGTGAAAAATTTGCAGAAGAATCCCCTTTCCCAGAAAAAAGTTTAATGTACGACGCAGTATACGAACAAGAAGATTATCCATTTTTAGAACATAAAGTATAAATTATGGCAATAGTAGTAAACATGCCACGCCTTAGCGATACCATGGAAGAAGGTACCGTTGCTAGCTGGCTCAAAAATGTAGGTGACCGCGTTGAAGAGGGAGACATCCTAGCTGAAATCGAAACAGACAAAGCCACTATGGAGTTTGAATCTTTCAATGAAGGCACACTGCTACACATTGGTGTACAAGAAGGCGAAACAACCAAAGTAGACGAACTGTTGGCTATTATTGGTGAAGAAGGAGAAGATATTTCTGAACTCCTTAATGGAACAACAACAAACCAAGTCGTTGAAAATGAGACTCCAACTATTGAAGATGTAAGCGTAAAAGAAAATGAACCGGCTCCAGAAACTACTGCAGCTGTAGAACTTCCTGAAGGAGTTGTAGTGATTACAATGCCACGTTTGAGTGATACTATGGAAGAAGGTACCGTTGCAAGCTGGCTCAAAAATGTAGGTGATTTTATTCAAGAAGGTGATATTTTAGCTGAAATCGAAACTGATAAAGCGACGATGGAATTCGAATCGTTCAACGAAGGAACATTGCTTTACACAGGATTAGCCGTAGGCGAAACTGCAAAAGTAGATGATCTCCTTGCCATTATTGGCCCTGAGGGTACAGATGTAAGTGCTGTAGCGGATAATTTTACCGCCGTTTCAGCAGCATCAGAACCTATAGAAGAACCTACCCCTGCACCAACAGTATTAGAAACCCCAAAAACAGCAGTTGTTGAACAAGAAGTCGTTTCAGAACCAAAAGCAGAAACGCCTGTTGTCAATTCAACTAATGGTAGAATTTTTATTTCTCCATTAGCCAAAAAAATAGCTGAAGAGAAAGGAATTCCATTACATCAAGTTCAAGGAAGTGGTGAAAATGGTCGTATCATCAAACGTGATGTCGAGGACTTTACGCCTGCAGCGGCAACTGCTACTAATTCAGTTGTAAAATTTGTAGCTACTGGACAAGAAGATTTTGATGAAATCAAACATTCACAAATGCGTAAGGTGATTGCAAAGCGTTTGGGAGAATCCAAATTTTCTGCGCCACATTACTATCTTGCTGTAGAATTTGATATGGATAATGCTATTGAATTCCGCCAGCAATTTAACTCTATTCCTGACACTAAAATATCTTTTAATGATATCGTAGTAAAAGCTTGTGCTTTAGCACTTCGCCAGCACCCACAAGTCAATTCACAATGGTTTGATGATCGAATGCAACTCAACAATCATGTACACATTGGTGTAGCTGTTGCTGTAGAAGATGGTCTTGTAGTGCCTGTTGTAAAATTTGCCAATGAGCAATCGTTACCACAGATTGGAGCAGCAGTAAGAGATTTTGCAGGACGAGCAAGAAACAAAAAACTAACACCACAAGAAATGGAAGGCAGTACTTTTACTATTTCCAATCTAGGAATGTTTGGTATAGAAAGTTTTACTTCTATCATCAATCAGCCAAACTCAGCCATATTATCTGTGGGGTCAATTGTTCAAAAACCAGTTGTGAAAAATGGACAAATTGTAGTTGGAAATACCATGAAGCTCACCCTTGCATGTGACCATAGAACTGTCGATGGAGCAACTGGAGCAGCATTTCTTCAAACCTTAAAAGGATTTATTGAAAATCCAGTGACGATGTTAGTTTAAAACATATACATATTTTTAAAAAAAGCCTGCTTTTAGAAAGCAGGCTTTTTTTATTATCTTTATTTATCTAATAAAAATAAAACCATGACCCAAGGACTACTTATTTTTTTTATTGTACTAATTGTTATTGCAATAATTCACTTTGTTTCACTACGTATCATGCAGATAGCTGAAGAAAAAAATGGAAATACAAAAAAGTATTTTGGTATATATATGGATTTCTTTTTGCAATCAGTGGATTTGTAAATATGTTCCCTTTTGAAGAATTTAAACCAATTGCCTTAATTCAATGCCTTTGCGGGATAGTAATAATAGTTCTGCACTATTTAGGAAAAATTGAAATAAAAAACCCCACTTAAATAAGTGAGGTTTTTTTTGTGGGCGCGAAGGGATTCGAACCCCTGACCCCCTGGGTGTAAACCAGGTGCTCTGAACCAACTGAGCTACGCGCCCTATCAATTGGATTGCAAATATAGACTAGTTTTTCTTTTCACAAAAGGTTTTTTTGTAAAATTTATAGCACTTCTGCCACTACAAAAGTACTGCCTCCAACAAAAATAAAGTCATCTGATGAGGCTTGTTGTTTTGCTGAATTAAATGCTTCATTTACAGAAGAATACATCTGCCCCTTATACCCTTTTGAAGTAAAAAATTTCGATAGTATTTCGGCTTCTAACCCTCTTGAAATATTTGGCTTACAAAAATAATATTTAGCGTTTTTTGGAAATAAGTGGACTAAATTTTCTACAGATTTATCGCGTACCATTCCAAGTACAATATGTAAGGTTTTAAAAGACTGTTTTTGGAGTTGATCTAGGACCAAACTCAAGCCTTCTTTGTTATGTGCCGTGTCGCAAATAATTTTTGGAGTTTCAGAAAGCACTTCCCAACGCCCTCGTAGACCTGTATTTTTTTGAATGCTTATCAAACCCGTTTGAATATTTTCAACAGAAATACCAAATCCATTTTCTTTTAAAAGCTCTAAAGTTTGGAGAGCAGTTTTTATATTTTTTTTCTGATAATCCCCTCGAAGACTACAAGAAAATGTTTTGTGTATAGACATATCCGCAAAATAAATATGTGCATTTAGATTTTTTGCTTTTTGTTTAAAAATGGAGTGTACTTCATGTTGAGTTTCTCCAATGACAATGGGAACATTTTGTTTTATGATTCCGGCTTTTTCTGCTGCGATCTCTTGCAAAGAATCCCCCAAAAACTGTGTGTGATCTAAGCCAATATTAGTAATTACAGATACTTCGGGTATAATGATATTTGTAGAATCTAATCGTCCCCCTAGACCTACCTCTATAACAGCAATATCAACATTTTCTTTTTCAAAATATGAAAAAGCCATACCTACGGTCATTTCAAAAAATGAAAGCTGATGACGCTCCAAAAACGATTTTTGATGTGCTATAAATTCAACGACAAATTGTTCTGAAATCATAGCACCATTAATTTTGATGCGTTCTCGAAAGTCTTTTAGATGTGGTGAAGTGTACAGTCCTACTTTATATCCCGCCTCCTGAAGTACAGAGGCAATCATATGTGCTGTTGATCCTTTACCATTTGTACCACCCACGTGTACTGATTTAAATTTACGTTCGGGATGATTTAACTGTTTTGCAAAAGCTACGGTTCGGGTCAAATCTTTTTTGTAGGCTGCCGCTCCCTGTTTCTGATACATTGGGAGTCTAGAAAACATCCAAGATGTTGTTTCTTTATAGTTCATTTATTGACGCACACTAAATTCTACAATCACAAATCCTATTTGTTTAATTGGGGCTTTGGTATCGGCAGGCCATTTATGTGTAAGTGCTGTTTTTTTTGCGGCTTCATACAAACAAATGTCGCCGTTTGTTCCTCTCTTTCCTGGAATAGCTCTAGTTACATCTCCATTTTGATTGACATGGATTTCTACAACTACGCGCCCTTCCTCATCACAATCAGGAATAACTTTAGATTTTGTAGGCGTTCCTCGACCGTTTAACCCATATCCAACACCACCACTACCAGTCCCTGGACTACCAAAATAACTAGGGGCATAAGGATCTCCATTAAGTTGACCTTTATCGCCTACTTTTTCATCATTACCCTCAGAGCCAGAAGTCTTCCCATCATCAGCACCAATACCTCCCATAAGAGCATCCAACGCTTTTTTCTTACGCTCTTTAGCTTCATTTTCTTTACGGATGCGTTCGGCTTCTGCTTTTGCTTTAACCAATTCTTCTGCCTTTTTTTTAGCTGCTTCTTGCTCTGCTTTTTTTATGGCGATTGCAGCTTCATTGTCAGCTGTGATAATTTCCTCCGCTTTTGATGTAGAAGGTTCCGAAACAGCTGGAGTTTCAGCCGTGTTGGGTTCGGGAGTTTGTTCTGTGTTTGTTGTTGTAGGAGCTTTAGGTTGATTTGTTCCACTGCCAAAATCTGTTGTTCCAAAATTGACTGCAACACCATATTCATTTGGGGGATCCATATAAGGTGGTCCTACAACAAAAAGTAATAGAATCAAAAGAATAGCAATCAACGCCGTAAGTCGCGCCGAGTAGCGTTCTTGTTTTGTTCTAAAATAATTCATCTTAATTGGGTTTAACCGCCAAAATGACCTTAAATTTATTGCGGTTAGCAATATCCATAACTTTTACAACATTTTCTACAGGTACAGATTTTTCTGCACGAAGAACAATTGTTGGTGTTTTCTCTTGTTGTAATATCTTGATAAGATTTGCTTCTAATTGATTTGTTTTTACTTGTTTTTGGTCAATAAAATAAGCCAAATCTTTTTTGATACTGACAGCAACAGATTTTTTATTTTCTGTTTTTCCACTCGCCTTTGGTAACAAAATATCTATAGCATTGGTGGTTACCAATGTTGAGGCTAACATAAAGAAAATGAGTAAAAGAAAAACAATGTCTGTCATGGAAGACATGTTGAATTCGGGCGTTACTTTATGTCTTCCGCGAATATTCATTAGTGTGCAGGTTCGTTAAGTAAATCTAGAAATTCAACAGAATTTGCTTCCATTTTATACACCACTTTATTGGTGCGACTCACCAAATGATTGAAGGCAATATAGGCAACAATTCCAACAATAAGACCTGCAACGGTAGTTGTCATTGCGGTATACAAGCCGTCGGCTAAAAGTTTAATATCAATTTGTCCGCCAGAATTTGCTATTTCAAAAATGGAAAGAATCATTCCAATGACTGTTCCTAAAAATCCAATCATGGGTGCTGCCCCAGAAATCGTTGCCAAAATGCTTACGTTTTTTTCAAGATTATAAACTTCTAGTTTTCCTGCATTTTCAATTGCTGAACTGATATCGGCCAAAGGGCGTCCAACACGTGAAATCCCTTTTTGAATCAATCTAGAAACAGGAGAGTTTTCTTGTGCACACAAGAGTTTTGCGGCTTCAATTTTCCCACTACTGACATGATCTTTTATTTCGTTCATAAAATTTGGATCAACCTTAGATGCAGATTTGATGGTAAAAAGACGTTCAAAGTAGATGTATAAAGCAACAACTAAAAGCACAAAAAGTAGTGCAATAATAAGTTGCCCTGCTGTGCCTCCACTTTTAATCAATTCAATAATTGATAGTGTCTTTTCTACTGATTCTGGTTCTGTCAAAGTAACAGGTTGGGTTTGAAGCATACTCAAATTCATAACTGTTTGTGTAATAATATTTTATATAAACGTAATCATTCCAGAAAACGTATATTTTAGAATAATGTTCTTGTAAAGAAAAAGACCAATGCACCTGCAATAAAACCGACGAAAGCTAACCAAGTGATTTTTTTTAAATACCAGAAAAAATTAATTTTTTCCATACCCATTGCAACAACTCCCGCAGCAGACCCTATAATAAGCATGCTCCCGCCTGTTCCAGCAGCATAGGCGATAAAATGCCATAGAATGTTATCTGTTGGCTCAGAGAACATGCCTAGAGAAGCAGCCACCAAGGGAACATTGTCAATAACAGCAGACCCCAATCCCAAAAGCAATACCACCAAATCTGAAACTTGTGTCCCCGCTACTTCTGTTCCTAAATGTGGCGTTGCAACTTTTAGCCAATCGGCAAAGCCAAATAAAATTCCCAGAGATTCTAGAGCGGCAACAGCCATTAAAATTCCTAAAAAGAAAAGAATACTTGGCAACTCGATTTTGGTTAAAGAATAATGAACAGGACTGGAATGCCCATCTTTGTCTAGTGTTTCTAAACTAAATTTTGAAGAACTATAAATTTCTGCAAAAACTGCTACAACTCCTAAAGAAAGCATCATCCCAACATATGGGGGTAAATGTGTAACCATTTTAAAAACGGGAACAAAAACAATTGCCGCAAGTCCTAAGTAAAGCATCGTTCCACTAAAGCGACCAACAGCCTGATCTTCACTGTCATCTACTTCTAAACTTCCTTTAAAAATAGAAAGTCTTGACGCAAAAAATGCAGGAACCAGCATACACACAAAAGAAGGTAAAAGCAAATATCCAAACAAATGTGGGGTAGAAACTTTATTAGCAATCCAAAGCATTGTTGTGGTTACATCACCAATAGGAGAAAACGCTCCGCCAGCATTAGCAGCAATCACAATAAGACCCGCAAACCATAAACGAATATCTCGATCTTTTACTAGTTTTTGAAGTAAAGAAATTAAAACAATAGTTGCAGTAAGGTTGTCAATTATCGCCGATAATACAAACGCAAGAATACAGAAAATCCAGAGTAATTGTGTTTTCTTTTTGGTTTTGATAAAACTTTTTATGGTTGCAAACCCATTGAAATATGCAATGATTTCAACGATAGTCATTGCGCCTAATAAGAAAACTAAAATTTCTGCTGTTTTACCTAAGTGATGAAGCAAGGTTTCTTCCATAAGGTGCATTTTACCATCATGTGTCAAAGCTTCAAAATTACTTAAAAGAGCATGTTTTGATGAATCAAACCAAGTATTGAAATCATCAATACCAAAAGAAATAAATGCCCAACTGACTGCCATCATGATAAGGGCAGGAATAAGCTTATCAATCTTTAAGCTATGCTCTAGAGTGATCGCTAAATAACCAACAACAAATACAGCAATAATAATCGTTTCCATAGAATTGAATTAGGTAGATATCACAAATTAAAGTTTAGGTTATTTTTTTGATGCCAACAAATATAATAAAACAATTTTGGCAATTAATCCATATGAGGGAAATAAATTTTTCCACTACTATGGTCTTTTCTGGCACCTGTTACACTTCTTAAACAATTTACCTCGCTACGTAATTTTAAAACCCCTAAAAATGCAAAAATCAATGCTTCCTTAAAATGTATCAAAGACTCATTTGCTATTGGAATTTTTTGTCCCAAAAGCGCTTCAATACGACTTATCAAAAAAGAATTAAGCGCACCTCCACCAGTATATAAACCTTGTTTTAAATGATGATGATTTAATACACTAACAATTTGTGTTGCAGTGTGTTCCACTAATGTTCTTAAAATAGAATCAACATCCAAATGAAATGAATCAATCAGAGGATATACCTCGCTTTGCAGCCATTCCAAACCCAGAGATTTTGGGGGTTGTTTTTGATAAAAAGCAAGTTGATTTAGAGATTCTAAAAGTGGTAGAGATAATTTTCCTTGTGAAGCCAAACCACCATCTTTATCATAGGAAAAACCCAAATTCTTTATATAATGGTTTAGGGTGATATTCGCAGGGCATATATCAAAAGCCACAGGTTGAGCATTGTTTTGAAAAGAAATATTAGCAAAGCCCCCAAGGTTTAAACAAAAATCATATTCAGGAAATAAAAGCGCATCACCAATTGGAACTAAAGGTGCCCCCTGACCGCCCAGTGCGACATCTTGTACTCGAAAATCACAAACCACCGTTTGCTCTATATAATCTGCTATTTTGGGCAGATTACCAATTTGTAGGGTGAGTCCATTTTCAGGTTGATGAAAAACAGTATGTCCATGACTACAAACGGCGTCTAAATTTGAAATCTGATGCTTTTGAATAAAGTTGTAAATACGATGACCTAAATATGTTGTATACTCTTGATTCAAGTTGTCTAATTCCGTTTGATGTAATGAAATTGCAGCGTTCAATTGAGCTTTCATTTCTATAGAATATGCTTCGGTTTCCGCAGCTAAAATTTTAAAATCCCAATGTTTGTTTTTTGAAAATTCTACCCAACAAAAATCAATACCATCCAAAGATGTTCCAGACATTATACCAACGACATTATAGGTGTTTTTTATCATATTAATAAAAATAAAAACTTATGTTGATAATAATCTAATATTAAATTATATTTGTGGTACATCATTACGAATAATTTAATTTTTGTTGAATGCAATTTAAGCTTTCCGAAGAACAAACTATGGTGCGCGATGCAGCCCGCGAATTTGCTCAGACCGAACTCCTTCCTGGCGTTATCGAACGTGATGAATTACAACAATTTCCTGACAATTTAGTAAAAAAAATGGGAGCATTGGGTTTTATGGGCATCATGGTCGATCCAAAATATGGAGGTAGTGGTATGGACACCATTTCTTATGTCCTTATTATGGAAGAATTGTCAAAAGTTGATGCTTCTGCAAGCGTAATGGTTTCGGTCAATAATTCGCTAGTTTGCTATGGTATAGAGGCCTACGGCACCGAAGAACAAAAACAAAAATACCTCCCCAAATTAGCAACTGGCGATTGGATTGGTGCATTTTGTTTAAGTGAACCAGAAGCGGGAAGTGATGCCACTTCACAAAGCACAACGGCTATAGACAAAGGCGATTATTACCTTTTAAATGGTACTAAAAATTGGATTACCAACGGAGGACGAGCGCAAGTTTATTTGGTGATTGCTCAAACAGACCGTACAAAAGGCCACAAAGGCATCAATGCATTTATTGTTGAACGTGACACCCCAGGATTTGAAATTGGTCCAAAAGAAAATAAACTTGGTATTCGTGGAAGTGACACACATACATTGCAATTTAATGATGTAAAAATTCCAAAAGAAAATCGTATTGGTGAAGATGGTTTTGGGTTCAAATTTGCTATGAAAACATTATCGGGGGGACGTATAGGTATTGCAGCACAAGCCCTTGGTATTGCTGCTGGAGCCTACGAATTGTCTCTAAAATATTCTAAAGAACGAAAAGCATTTGGCACCGAAATCAGCAACCATCAAGCCATTGCCTTTAAGTTGTCCGAAATGGCCACTGATATTGAAGCAGCACGACTACTTGTATATAAAGCAGCCTTGGACAAAAACCAAGGCAATAATTACGACACTTCTAGTGCAATGGCAAAATTGTATGCCTCCAAAGTCGCCATGCAACACAGCGTTGAAGCCGTTCAAATTCATGGTGGTAACGGATTTGTAAAAGACTATCATGTAGAACGCTTGATGCGTGATGCCAAAATCACACAAATTTATGAAGGTACTTCTGAAATTCAGAAAATTGTAATTTCCCGAGCCGTCCTAAAAGACTAATTCATTCAAAATTTAGTTTACTTTTGTTGCTATAAAATTGTTGTTTTTATGCAAATAGTTCCGTCTGATTTTGGAGTAGTTTCTCTTGTAATTCCATTGTATAACGAAGAAAAAAACATCATACCATTAGTATCCAAAATAGACGCTGCACTTAAGGACTACAGCTATGAAATTATTTTGGTCAATGATGGGTCAACAGACAACACACAACCCAAATTGCAACAATTAAATCACGCTAATGTAATCATCATAGAATTACAAAAAAACTATGGTCAAAGTATCGCGCTGGCCGCTGGGATAGATCATGCACAAGGGGAGTATATTGTAACTCTTGATGGCGATTTACAAAACAATCCTAAGGATATTCCAATGATGCTACAAAAAGCCAAAAGCGAACAATGGGATTTGGTGGCAGGTATACGTACAAACCGAAAAGATTCAATACTTAAAACGATACCCTCCAAAATTGCAAATGATATCATAAGACGCACCACAAAACTGGACCTAAAAGACTATGGATGCGCCCTAAAAGTCCTTACCAAAGACACAGCCAAAAACTTGAATTTATACGATGGAATGCACCGCTTTATCAACTTGCTTGTCTACCTAAATGGTGGTAAAATTACACAAGTAGAAGTGCAACACAAGGCCAGACAACAAGGCGTTTCAAAATATGGATTGGAACGTATGTTTAAGGTCATCAAAGATTTGAAGGTGGTATTGACTGTACAAAAATCCAAAAAGAAACCCTTATCTGTTTTTGACCGATGGCTGTTACAAAGAATCAAACCCTATGGACATCAAACGCTTTATGGCATAAAGACCCTATATAGCTCTAAAAAATAAGCCATTTTTTTATCGCAAAAACATACTGATTTTTCTATTACTTTGATATTCAGTAACATAACAACACTCAAATAAAGCATAATTTTTTTATATTTTTATAAGGTATGAATTTTAGACCCCAAATCTAAAATCTTAAAACCATAACGCCTACGTTGTTTTCTTTATTGATTTTTTTATTTGGGGGCTACCAACATATAACAGTATGTATTATATCCTCTTTGGTGGTTTAGTATATTGGTTTTTATGGCTTTGGCAAAAAAACCGTGATGCGTTTGTCCGCTATCCCCTATTGAAAACCCTATTGACCATAGGGAGTATACTGCTGCTAGTGTTGATATGGATCATTGAATATTTTTTTAGAATGGATTAGAAAAAAAGACCTATTATGCCAACCCAAAGCGCCAACAAAAACCTACACGCTGCCAAAAACGCTAAAAAAGACGAATTCTATACCCAACTCGCGGATATAGAAAACGAGTTGAAGCACTACCGCCACCATTTTAAAGACAAGGTGGTCTATTGCAATTGCGATGATCCACGTATGAGCAATTTCTTTCATTACTTTTCCTACAATTTTGAGGATTTAGGGCTTAAAAAACTGATTACCACTTGCTACCAAAACCAAAACCGAGACTTGTTTAGCACACATGATTCTGAACGTGCCATATACTTAGAATAGCTCGAATAATGGAGAAATTAAATATCCCAAAAGAAAATGTAATAATTCAATTAAGATAAAAAAGTGTTTTTTTCACTATCACAATCATCTTGTTCGTACTTCAAAAAAAATCTACAAAAAAACCCCCACAGTAATGTGAGGGTTTAATTAAAAAAAGGCGGTGACCTACTCTTCCACAAGTGTAGTACCATCGGCGCTAATGGGCTTAACTGCTCTGTTCGGGATGGTAAGAGGTGAGCCCCATTGCAATAACCACCTTAGGGTTATCTCTTGTTTAGTCATTTGGACTATTCAAGGTATTTCAGCGAAAGCTGAACAATAAGTTAACATATTGAAAAAAACATACATGAGTTTTGTGTACTTCATATAAAAAGAGCCGTACAATAAGCCTATGGATGATTAGTACTACTCGGCTATGACATTACTGCCTTTACACCTGTAGCCTATCAACGTGGTCATCTCCCACGATCCTTTAAAGAAATCTCATCTTGTGGTAGGTTTCGCGCTTATATGCTTTCAGCGCTTATCCTTTCCGAACGTAGCTACCCAGCAGTGCTCCTGGCGGAACAACTGGTACACCAGAGGTTCGTCCAACTCGGTCCTCTCGTACTAGAGTCAGATCCACTCAAATTTCTAACGCCCACTGTAGATAGAGACCGAACTGTCTCACGACGTTCTGAACCCAGCTCGCGTGCCACTTTAATGGGCGAACAGC
>Ga0233450_10001249_pt1 | contig 27181 bp, 19 predicted proteins | sample 011ome_30_FD_189956 | JGI IMG/M metagenome (GOLD analysis project Ga0233450, IMG submission 189956) | Coastal salt marsh microbial communities from the Groves Creek Marsh, Skidaway Island, Georgia - 011501CT (spades assembly) | ecosystem: Environmental > Aquatic > Marine > Intertidal zone >... | reverse complement strand
CTCGACGATGCGTTCGTCGTCGTCGTCACCATCTTCGCCTTCGTCTTCCCTTCCTCTTGCACGCGTTTCAACTTTGCCTCGAACGAATCTAACGCATCGTTATCCATCGACGACGAGGACGACGAGGAATTACTGTTCGAATTCCTCCTCGTCGCCGCTTGCGCTCGTTCAAACATCGCCAATTTGGCGTCCTCTTGTTCGATGAACTCCGTTTTCGTTTTATCCACTTTCTTTTGATTCGATTTCTTTCTTTGTGCCGCCGAGACGACGACGTGCGAGCTCCTCCTCCTCCTCCTGGTCGCAGTAAAAGTGCTCGTCGTCGTTTTGCCAACGCCGCTGGGAAGAATACACGCACCACCCATCTCTCTCTCTCTCTCTCTCTCTCCAAGTAGTGATGTGCTTCTCGTCTGCTGTCTAAAATGAAGAAAAACTCGAGGAAGAAAAAGAGGGCAGAAATGGTTTAGGGTTTTATAAAAAACCCTAAACTTAAAGGCTTAAAAAAACAGGAGGGGAAAAAACAACTGTTTGAAACAGTTATTTTACGCACGCGTGTTGTGTTCCTGCTCTTTCCTTAAGCGCGGACACAAAACACGCGAGAAAGGAAAAGAAAGAGAGAGGAGAGAACACCGAACGACGTTTTGCTCTTTCGCGTACTGGTATACGATTTTATATCGTTTTCCTTTTTTTGTATATCATACGTTATTATACACACAAACACAAACGGGTAATCAGCTCTGAAACGACGCAGATAATAAGAAGATGCAGTCGCAGTTTAAACGAGAACACTCGCGAGGTAACGCTCACTTTATGCACACAGAAACGCGTTTCCTCTCTTTACCGTTCATTTTTAAACGCGTGTGTGTCGTCGTTTTGGTATCTCGCGGCTTTGCGAACAAACGCGCTCGGAGGAAGCGAGAGTGTACGATTTGAGTATATTCTCCTCGCGTTCTCGGATGTTCCAATCGTTTCGAAACTTTGTGGTGCCTTGACAAGCGACGAGATGAGCGCTGACATTTTTTTATATACACATAAAACAAACAGAACAAAGATCGTTCGAATCGAACCGCATACGGGTGAAATATCCGGACAGAATTCCTGTGATTGTGGAAAAGTCTCCGAAATCGGACGTCCCGGATTTGGATAAGAAGAAGTACCTCGTTCCGAGCGATTTGACGGTTGGGCAGTTCGTGTACGTGATTCGGAAACGAGTGAAACTGTCCGCGGAGAAGGCGATTTTTATCTTCGTGAACAATAAGTTACCACCGACGGCGAGTTTAATGAGCACGATATACGAGGAGAATAAAGACGAGGACGGGTTTTTGTACGTTTTGTACAGCGGGGAGAATACTTTCGGCGGCGAGGACCCCTTTTGCGCGTTCGAACACGTCGAAGAAGAAGAACTTTTCCAAGAAGAAGAAGAAACAGAAGAAAAAAAGGAAGGATAAAAAAGAGAGAAAAGAAAGGCGGCTGAAAATAGCTGATTTGAGCGGGAGAGAGGAGAATGAAAGAAGAAGAAGAAGAAGGAGAAGAAGAGAGGCGCGAAGCGAAGCGAGAAGATGTACCAACAGACGAAACAACAGACAAAACGCAGGGAAGTAGCAGAGAGAAAAACAAAAACAAAAACAAAGAAAGAAAAAAAGTTTAGAAGAGAGGGGTGACGACGGCGGTTCCGCCACGAATAATATTTTACAAAAGTCTCTACCAGTATCTCTCTAACCATACCCATTACTCTGCTGCTCGGAAGCTTTTGCTTTCTTCTCGTATTCGGCGTATTCTTCGTCCGTTGGTTCTGGGCACCCTTTTTCTCGAAAGTAGTTTAGGCACATTTTCCCCTAAAGAGAGACTTTAAACAGTTTCCCTTCACAAATATACCACGCGCTTTGTTACGCGTATAAAAGAGAGAGACAGAGAGAAAGAGAAAGACCAAAGAGAGAGCAAAGGAGAGCGCACATTCTCGCATCATCTCTCATAAATCGAGAGAGAGAGAGAGAGAGAGAGACGACGATGGACGAGTTCGCTTTGTTCCAATCTGAAATTCAGGAATTGGAGGAAACGAACGCGAAAGAAGAATCGAAAGAAGAAGACAAAGTTCCGATTCAGTTCCGGAAAAACGCCGGGGTAGTCATCAGCGCACCGGCGGCGATTAAAGCGGACGCGTTTGAACCTCGAGGACGACCTGTTTCCCCAGAAAAGAAGGAGGAGGACGACGGTTTTGGAGGGGCGATTGGACCAAATTTTCAGCCTCCACCTCCTCCTCCTCCTCAGGTTTCGAACGCGCTCGGCCCGCAACATTCGATAAAAACGGTCGGACAACCAGTCGCGCGACACGTCGCCGGGGAGAAATGGATCGATAACACCCTCTCGGAATGGCCGGCGAACGATTACAGGATTTTTGTTGGGGATTTAGGGCCGGAGTGTACGGACGAGCAGTTGGCGAAGGCGTTTAGCGCGTACGGCTCGTTCGCCAAGGCGAGAGTGGTGAGAGATAAGAAGACGATGAAAAGCAAAGGGTACGGGTTCGTTTCGATGATGGATTCGATGGATTTTGCGAAAGCGATGAAAGAGGTGCACGGGAAATGGATTGGGTCGAGACCGTGTAAGTTGAGGAAGAGTTCGTGGGAGGAGAGGAACGACCAGACCGCGGCGAAGAGTAATAATAGTAAAAGGAAAGGAGGAGGGAAGAATTTAGGCGGCTTGGGTGAATTTGCCGGAGGTAAGAGGAAGAAAGGAGGTGGGTACGGGTTAAAACATAGTAGGAAACACTTGGCAGTCGCGCCGTCGATCGAGAAGTACAAAGCGAAAAACAAATGAAAAAATCATAATATATTAGCGCTCGCCGCGAGGCAAAGGGCAGTACGTTTAGGTGTAGGAAAACGAGAAGAGATTTCGCGTTCGTTTCGAATTCGAAGAAGAAGTTGTAACGATTGAAAAAGAATCATAACCATCTCGAGAATGTGTCCGATAGTGTTTGCCTCGTCACTTCGTTTGAAAGATCCGTTGGAGCTTGTGCAAAGTCGTGATTTTATCGTCATTCACATTCCTTCGATGATAATTTTGAAAGAATTTTCGTTGGTCCGCGATGTTGTTTTTATCATTCTCTCTCTCTCTCTTTCTCTCTTCTCACACACACGCGAATAATTACAGTTTCTTCTAATGAAAACAACAATATCTAGTGATAAAATTATTAATACTTTTCCCCGAACCATTTTTGGTCTCTGAACGAACCAGGTCAAATCATGCCTTGCGCGGCGGCAATCTGTCGTAATTGCTCCACCTGCATTCTTTGATCCGGCGGAAGCGCGGCGATTTGCTGCGGCGTCAACGCCATGACTTGGGCTAAGAGTTGCGATTGATCCGGTTGTTGTTGTTGCTGCTGTTGTTGCTGTACCAGTGGCGGTGGCGGCGGTGGTGCGCCTCTACTTACCACCATTTGCGGCGGCGCTACGTTGACTACTTGCGGTGTCGGAATCGGAGTTTGTTGTTGTTGTTGTTGTTGTTGTTGTTGCATCATCGGCGCGACGACGCCAACGGGAGGCTGCTGCTCTTCCGCAATCATCGGCACCTTCACCATCCCTAACGCGAGCTGACACTGGAACGCAGCTAAACACAGCTGCGGATTCGCGCTCAACAAATTTCTCGTCCCAACCGGATCCCCCTCCGCCATCTCTTTCAACTCTCTCACCACGTCGAACATTTGCGTCGGCGTCAAATCGCCGATTCGTTTCGACAACAAGTCCATCGCGGCGCCTTTCCCATCCGTCGGTTGACTAAACCCGCCCGCTGGAGCCATTAAACTCGACGCTGCTTTTGCAACCGTAAGTCCAATCGGAACGGACGGGTGGTAACTGTTCAAATCGAGTTGTTGTAACTCTCTTCGTCTTTTCTCGCTTTCCGTCACTACGGTCACTCTCAGAACGCCTCCTTCCAATCCTTCCAACAGATCCCCTTGTAATCCTTGTCCTCCAGTCGTTGTCAAAGGACACCCGTCTCTCCCGAACTCCGCGTGTTCCAACAGCCGTATCCGTACTTTTTTCTCCTTGTATTCTCTCCCGTTTACGTTTCGGACGGCACTTTCCGCCAACGCGCGATCGGTAAATTCACACGCCGCGAACGGGAACGGTTTCCCGGTTTTCGTATCCGACGGGATCTGTAAATCGACCACGTCGCCGATTTCGTCCGAGAATAACGATTGGAGCGAACGTTCGGTGCTGTCGTGCGGGAGGTTTTGTATCAGGACGGAGTTTTGGATGTTTTTTATGCCCGGGAAGAGAAGAAGTCTCGCGTCCATTTTTTGTGCGGAATTTTCGTACAAAATGCGAGTGTTTTTTCCCTGTATTGTAAGATCTACACATCTGTTGTATCTGCTCGGTCGCGATGATTCTCGGGCTGAAAATTCTCACGAAGAACATGAAGGCATACATGTACGCGCGTGCGAAATTTTAGGAGCATTCAGAGCGAGACGTAGAAGATACGTCTCTCTCTTTTTCTGTTTTTGTCTGTGTTTTCTTTTTACTTAAAACGGCTTAATTTTGGAATATCCTTATATAATATACACGAGAGATCTAAAATGGGGAAGAAGATATCCGGTGCGCAGAAGAGGAAGAAGAAGAGGGAGAAAGAAGAGCTCGCCGCGGATATGGAGAGGTTGAAGCTTGGACCGACGGAGTTATGGACGGGGTTGGTGGTGCATCACAAGGATGTGTTTGTCTCGCATGTCTTGTCGAAATTGAATAGGACAGATCGGTTTTTCTTTTTAGAGGTGAACAGAGAGAGTCGGGGTGTGCTTACGTACGCCGGGGTAGACGTATCGAAATTAGGTGTAAGTGTTTTCGAATGTTCATCCATTTCGACGTTAGAATGGGCGTGGAATAACATACCCTGGGGAGAGAAAGATGGGGAAGGAAACGTGATAGATCAAGCCTGGTTTTGCGAGGGAGTTGCTGGAACGAACAAACTCGAGTTTCTCAAGTGGGCGAGAGAAGTGAAACATTGCGAGTGGGATGAAGAGACGATTAAGGAGGCCGCACATATAGGTAATCTCGAGATGCTGAAATACTGCTTCTCTAACGAGTGCCCGTATGATGAAGAAGAGGCGTGTGGACAAGCTGCTGGTGAAGGACACCTCGACTGTATTCGATTTCTTGTCGACAAAGTGAAACCTTCGCGAGAGACGGAAGAAAAAGCGGCAATGCTGGCAGCACAATTTGGTCACACGGACATCTTGAAATATTTCGTTGAAGAAAGAAAGATATCGCTTGAGGGAAAGTTCACCTGCGTCGGAGGCGCTGCAATGTTTGGCCGCCTCGATTGTCTCAAATACTTGGTCGAAGAGGCGAAAGTGCCTATTAACTACTGGCGATACACCGCTTGCGCTCGGTACTTCGAGCACCCCGAGTGCGAAAACTACTTGCTCGAAAAAGGGTGCCCAGAACCAACGGACAGAGAATACGCTTTGTTTGTCAAGGACACAAAGCAGTTTCAGAACAGGCAATGAGAAGATAACTCGTTCTTAGATTAAAGAGAGAGAAAGAGAGACAAAACTTTATTTCATCACTATTTTTACTAACAAACACACCGACGAGAATTTCAGAAAGAATTCGTCATAAGAAAAACAAGAGAAACACACATCGTACTCATGGGGAGATTCACCCCCAACGACACTACAACTAACCGTAAAGGTGGTCATCGCACCGAGGATCGTCGTCGTTTACGTCGTCGCGATTCTTTGTCTCCTCCTCCTCCGTCGTCGCGCCGCTTTACGAATCGAAACCAACATTTTCCACGCACTGACGCTGAAAGATTTTCTTCTTCTTCTTCCTATTCTTCTTCTTTACTAAAGAACGATAACAGCAACGAAACTTTACCCGACGATGGTGGCAATACGACGACGACGACCACCACGGGGCGCAATATTTCCGCGACGATGATGACGACAATGAACGAGGATACTGCGATGGATGAAAAACAGGTGAAATTTTTACTCGGAGAACTCGACCCGGAACTCGAGCGAGAAAAGGAAGAGGCGCGCGAGATGGAGGAGAGACGGAAACGACGACGAGAGATTGTGGAGACCATGGGCGGTGGTAATATTATTACTACGACTACTCGTAAAGAGGATTATAATGAGAACTCGAACGAAGCGAAGAAGAGCAAACGGGACGGGATGGTGGACGCGGGAGGAGCGAAGACGATCCCGGAGAAGAAGAAAGAGAAGGATATGTTCGACTCGGACTCGGAGGATATGTTCGGCGAGAGCGACGAGGAGGAGAATATTACCACTACTACTACCACCGCTGCTGCGAATACTGGGAATACGAAAACGACGACGACGACGATGCACAAAGCCGCCGCCGCAGCGGGAGGAAACGATAACAATTCTCAAGCGTTGAAAGATAACTGGGACGATATCGACGGGTATTACCGCGCTAAACTCGGCGAGCAGTTAGACGACGGGCGATACGAAGTCATGGAAACGAATTTCGGGAAAGGCGTTTTCAGCTCCGTTTTGAAAGCGAAAGATTTGTCGATGGAATCTCAAAATGGCGAGTCGTCGGCGTTTGTCGCGATTAAAATCATTCGAAACAACGAAACCATGAGAAAAGCCTCGAAAACGGAAATTGCCATTCTAAAGAAACTCTCCGATCGAGACCCGGAGCGTAAAAAACACGTCGTTCAGTTCCATCGCTCGTTCGAGTTCCGTGGCCACGTCTTTCTAGTGTTTGAAAAGCTCTCCATGAACTTGCGCGAAGCGGCGAAGAAGTTTGGCAGAGACGTCGGCATTTCCATCTCCGCCGTTCGCGTGTACGCTCGACAGTTGTTTGTCGCTTTGATGCATTTACAAAAATGTGGCATCGTTCACGCGGATATTAAACCGGACAACGTTTTAGTGAACGACCAACTGAACGTGTTAAAGATATGCGATTTCGGCTCGGCGTTATTCAACGCGGACAACGAGTTGACGCCGTATTTAGCCAGTCGATTTTATCGAGCGCCAGAGGTGGTTTTAGGTTTACCGTACTCCTTTCCGATCGATTTATGGGCCGTCGGGTGTTGCCTGTACGAATTATACGTCGGCAAGATTTGTTTTCCGGGTAAAAGCAACAACGAAATGTTGAAGTATTTCGTGGAAATGAAAGGCGCGGTGCCGAAGAAAGTTTTAAGAAAAGCCGCGTTCAAGGAGAAACATTTCGACCGAGACGAGAATTTACGGATCGCAGAAGTCGACAAAGTCACCGGAAAAACCATGTTTCGCGTCTTCGACAACAACACCTTATCGGCGAACAAAACCGGTCATTTAGAATCGATGCTCAACGCGGTGTGCGTGGAACACGGCGGCGACGATTTCGAGAGGAAAAAAGTGAGACAGTTGAGCGATTTATTGGAGAAGATTTTCATTTTAGATCCCGAACGAAGAATAACCGCCGGCGAGTGTTTGCAGCACCCGTTTATAATTGATACGAGTAAATGATGATGATACTACTTTTAGTGAGAACAGAAAAAGAACGCATCATAGATAGGACGCGTGTTCGTCGTAGTAAGGAGGGTGTATTTTATTAGCTTTGTTGTCAAATCATCATCATCATAGTAAGAGAGAGAGAAAATGAAATGGTGAATTTTCGTCGTCGTGTTTTGTGATTAATAAAAATTTGTTTTCAAACCTGTCTTTTTTGTTTGGTTTTTAGCGCCCGCGACCGAACATCTTGCTCGGATCCCACGCCCCAGCTTTGGGTTTCGGCTTCTCCTTCGGCTCTTCCGGCTCTTCTTTCTTCTCCGGTTCCGGTTCTTTCACGCCTTCTTCGATGATTTCAGCCATGATTTTCGAATCTTGCGTGAAATCCATCGCGTCGCCTTTGAAAATCTTGTTGAAACCCAACTTGACTTTAAAGCCGCCGTCCATGGTATCCGTCACGTTTTTGCGCAATCTGTGCGACAAACACGGACCTATGACCTTCTCGACGTCGTCTTGCGTGACTTCGTTGCGGCCTTCGTACGCGACGTAGGCTTTCGCCGCCCTCGTGACGACGATATCACCTCGCAAACCGTCCACGTCTACCAAGGCGCACACCGAGGAAATCTTCAACTGAATATCTCTCGAAATTGTCACGGACGGTAAAATGTCTCTCGCCTTTTGAATTCTCGCTCTCAACGCTTCAGTTTCTTCCGCGCACTCCGCCTGGTACGCTTTCGGGTCTTCGTCGAACTTGATCTTGTTCATAACCAAATCCGTTCTCTTATCGACGTCGTACACCGTCGCGACGCTGACTTTCATCCCGAAACGATCCAACAACTGTGGTCTCAACTCGCCTTCCTCCGGGTTCCCGGATCCAATCATGATAAACTTCGCCGGGTGACTCAGAGATATTCCTTCTCGTTCGACGGTATTCCACCCGCCCGCGGCGGAATCCAAAACCACGTCCACCAACGAATCGTCCAACAAGTTCACCTCGTCGATATACAATAACCCTCTGTTCGCTTTCGCCAACAATCCCGGATCGTACGCTTTCCGTCCTTCGCTCAACGCCTTTTCAATGTCAATAGTCCCGCAAATTCTGTCTTCCGTCGTCCCTAAGGGCACTTCCACCATCGGCACGCGCATCTTCGCCGTCTCGAGCGCTTCGCCTTTCTGAAACTTCTCCCTCACGTCCGGACCCATCAACTGAGGATCCGTCGGCGAGGAGTTAAACACGTCTCCTTTCACCACGTCAATCTCCGGTAAAAGTTGAATCAATGATCGAACTGCCACGGATTTCGCGGTGCCTCGATCGCCCATGATGAGCACCCCCCCGATGGCTGGGTCGATCACATTCATGATCAGACACAACTTCAACTCCTCTTGGTCGACGATTTTCACGAACGGGAACGTAATCTCCGTCTCGTTTTCCACGTACCCTTCCGTGTCAGGTTCTGCGATGGCCGCTAATGAAGTCGCCGCGTTGTTTTTTCTCCTATCGACAAAACTCTGTCGCTCTTTCTCGTTCCATCTCCTACTCGCGATGCTGCGTGTGTTGCTTCTTCCTCCCGTCGTCGTTCTCATCGAAGAACAGGACGACGACGACGCAGACGACGACGTCGACGCCACCCCGCGCGCCATCAAAACATTGTTGTTTGCCATTCTTTTCGCTTCTCTCTCTGACTCTTCTCTCTCTCTGACTCTTGTTTGTGTGTTCAGAGAGTCGTAAAACGAACGAGGCAAATGTCTCTCCTTGAACGAGTGAAGATATTGGATAACTCTCTGTCGGAGAGATCTTTTTCCTCGCTCGAAAAAGGAGTAAGCATTCGTACTAAGAGTTTAGGGTTTAAGTACTTAAGCTTTACTCAAATTTAGCTTTCTAAGTGCTTCTTTCGTACTCGTGAGTGCTTCGTTCTTACTCTCAAATTTCAGTGCAAATCCATCTCCTAAAAAAAAAGGAAAGAGGGCCTTCTCTGCATTCTCCACGCTTTCATTCGTAAGAGCTTCTTTGCAGAGTTACGAAGAAGAAGAAGAAGAAGAGAAACACACCGCTACTCCTTTTAAGAGAAGGTTTTCACTTTTGCTTTTCTGTTTTTGGTGGCGTTTCGTTGGAAAGTATTTAATAACATCAATGGAGAGAAGCTTGAGCCAATTTGGAGCGTCGTCCGCATCCAAAATCACGTCGTCATCGTCATCTTCCTCCTGCGCGGTACGAGCGGCGGCGGCAAATTCGAGAGCGCAACGGATCAGCAAAGGAGCGACGAAAACAACGACGAGAACAACGCGAACCGGTTTAGGGGCGGTGGTAAAGATGATGGCGACGACGGAAACAGATCGAATGACCATCAAAACACACCACTACGATCAATTATCCAAAGAAGAGCAAAAGCTCTTACTGAAGCGACCGCGGGTGGATTTTACCTCCATCGCATCTATCGTGGACCCAATCGTGAATAAAGTGAGAGACGAAGGCGATTCCGCGGTTTTAGAGTTCACGGAAAAGTTCGATAAAGTCAGGCCTTCGCCCTTGGTGGAGAAGATTGAAAACTTTCCGCAACCGTCGTTGGACCCTACCGTGAAAGAAGCGTTCGACGTGGCGTTTGAGAACATCAAGAAGTTTCACGAGGCGCAGTTGAACACGGGAGAGGTGGACGTGACGACTATGCCTGGCGTGAGGTGTCGAAGAGTGGCGAGACCAATCGGGTCGGTTGGTTTGTACGTTCCAGGAGGGACCGCGGTGTTGCCGTCGACGGCGCTCATGTTAGCCGTGCCGGCGATGATTGCGAAGTGTCCGATTGTGGTTTTAGCCACGCCGCCGTTGAAAGACGGGACGATTTGCCCGGAAGTTTTATACTGCGCGAAAAAGTCAGGCGTCACGCACATTTTGAAAGCCGGAGGCGCGCAAGCTGTGGCAGCCATGGGATACGGCACGGAGACGTGTCCGAAAGTGGACAAGATTTTTGGACCGGGGAACCAATTCGTCACCGCGGCGAAGATGAATTTGCAAAACTCCGACGCGATGTGCGCGATCGATATGCCGGCGGGACCGTCCGAAGTGTTAGTCGTCGCGGATAAAGATGCAAATCCGAGCCACGTGGCGGCGGATTTGTTATCGCAAGCCGAACACGGCCCGGATTCGCAAGTCGTTTTGGTCGTCACGCCGGATGTAAACGTCGAACGCATCGTCGAAGAAGTTCGAGTGCAAGCGAACAAGCTCCCTCGAGCAGACATCACGGAAAAAGCGTTGAGCCACTCTTACTGCGTCGTCGTGAAAGACATGGACGAAGTCGTCAAGTTTTCCAACGCGTACGCGCCGGAACATTTAATCGTCAACGTCGAAGACCCGGAAAGTTTACTCCCGTCCTTGGACAACGCCGGAAGCATCTTCATGGGAAGATACACCCCAGAATCCGTCGGCGATTACGCCTCTGGAACCAACCACGTCTTACCCACCTACGGGTTCAGTCGCATGTACTCTGGCGTCTCCTTAGACTCGTTCATTAAATACATGACCGTCCAAGAGTTGACGAAGGAAGGCATCGAAAATTTAGGCCCTCACGTGGCGAAGATGGCCGAGGTCGAAGGCTTGGACGCGCACAGATTAGCGGTGACGCTGAGATTAGGCATAGAGTAAAGATGAGAGAAAAAAGAAGGAAAAAAAGCACGAGAGTTTGTTCGTTTTTGAATGACCGTTATTACTTTTGCTCTAATACTATCGTAAAATCGTATCTTCGTGCGTGACGCTTCCTTTCTCTTGTGTGCATTTTTGATCGATTTTTCTTCAGTCTTTTTTTGCGCTTTGGAATTTTTAAAAAGAATCACAACTAAAACGAGAGAGAAGAAGACGCGTAAGAACACACAAAGCATCGTCATGTTGTCTGGGGAAGGCGTCGTGACGAGAGCGAGGAAGAGGAAGGTTGGGGAGAGAGATTCTTTGTGGGATTTGGTCGTGAAGAACGACGATATAAGTTTGACGCATATCATTCCGAGATTGAATGCGACGGACGTGAAATTCTTGTACGATGTGAATAGTGAAACGAGAAAGTTGATTCAGAGATCGTCTCGCGCGGATGATTTAGAAAAGGCGTTTAAAATAGAAGAGATGTCGTCGATATCTACGTTGGAGTTTGCGTTGGAGAATAAATCGTTGTGGCCGTATTGGTGGGACGAAACATATTTCTGCTGGAATGTTGCTCGAACGAATAAACTCGAGTTGCTCAAGTGGGCGCGAGAGGAGAAAGAGTGTGAGTGGAATTCAAGGACGATTAATTTGGCCGCAGTACAAGGTAATCTGGAAATGGTAAAGTATTGCGTGGCAAATGAGTGTCCTATTGATGAGAGTGCGTGTGCAGCTGCTGCCATAGGAGGTCATCTCGAGGTACTCAAATACTTACGCGAAGAAGCGAAAGTGCCTTGGGATAGGCATACTGCCTATTGGGCGGCTTTAAATGGTCATCTTCATATACTCGAATATCTTGTTGAGCGTAAGTTTGATAAATATGGCGTGTGTGCGTGTGAGTATGCAGCCATGAACGGCCACTTGGACTGTTTGAAGTACTTGCGCGAAACCGCCAAAGCGCCGTGGAACTCTCAGGCGGTACGCTACGCGCACAAGAAAAACCAAACCGACTGCGTACAATACCTCCTCGACAATAACTGTCCATTACCATATGGTTGGCGATACGAACGCGGCGAGTTATACGCGTCGTAATAAATGTAAAGATTCAGATAAACTACTCTTCCTCAAAAAGAGAGAGAAACAGACTCTTCTCAACGCGCGACGTCCGACCTCTCGCTTCCTTCTTTTCTCTTCTCTCTGTCCGTTCAAAACTCGAGTCAAATAATCCAATCGCACGTCACAACTTCTCCGCTCTCACTCACGAACACACACACATCGAACACTTATCAAAGCGCACGGTTTCCTTCGACGAGTATTCAGCGGAGATATCATATTAAGACGCGCAAAACAGAATGAACGCGGACGAGGCGTCTCGATGTTTGGACATTTCTCGCTCGAAACTTGCCTCGGCGACGTGCGCGTCGGATTTGGATTCCGCGTTGAAATTTGCCAAGAAAGCCGCGAAACTTTCCTCGTCTTTGGCGCGAGAGGTTGCTGAGTTAGCGCGGGAGATTTCAGAGCGACGAGCGAAAGGGTTCGCGGCGTCTTCGTCTCATCCCGGGGAGCGAGCGAAAGAGGCGAGTGCGAGACGCACGGCGCAAGAGACGACGAGTGGACAGTCGACGAAACGAGGCGAAGACGCGCACGTCAAAGGGACTGCGGAACAAGAAAAGTTGATGAAAGATATCACATCGAAGAAGAACGATTACTACGCGGTGTTGTCCGTCTCGCGAACGGCGACGGAGAACGAGATTAAAAAGGCGTACAGGAAGTTAGCGGTGAAGATTCACCCGGATAAGTGTCAAGGGACGGGCGCGGAGGAGGCGTTTAAGATTGTGAGTAAAGCGTTCGCGTGTTTGTCGGACGCGGAGAAAAGGGCGGCGTACGATAGGTACGGGAGCGAGGAAGGGCCGCAAGGTATGGCGAGTGGGATGCGGAGGCGGCACGCGGGGCAAGCGCACTCGCCGTTTGGTGGGTTTGAGGACGATATCGATCCGAGGGAGATTTTTAACATGTTCTTTGGCGGAGGTATACCCGGGGTGAGGTTTCAAACGTTCGGAGGGAACGGGTTTCACGCGCACGGGTTTCACTCGCATCGAGAGCAAAGGGCGCGGCAGCAGCAGAGACAGAGAGAGAATAGAAGTAATAATAGCAGTAGACGACAGTACCATCAATCGGAACCGGAACATTTAGCGTCGACGTTTGCGAGGAACTTTATGCAAATGATTCCGATTCTTTTGTTTTTGTTCTTGTGGGCGTTCTCGCCGGCGCCGGAAGTGCACTATCAACTCTTTCCGGATTCACCGAACAGCGGGTATCAGACGAAATTGCAGACGAAAAAGTTAGACGTGCCGTATTACGTGAAGAGTAAAGCGCATTTTGATAAAAGTTTCACCCCGGGAACGTTCAATCGACAACGCATGGAGCAAACGATCGAACGCGATTATCAAGGCATGTTAGAAAACTCGTGCTTGTTCGAGAGAGGGACGAAAGAGAGGATGTTGAGGAGTTATTCCAGAGATCAGAGAGAGAAAGGCAAAGTGTACGAGATGCGACATTGCAACGAGTTGAAGAAATTGCGGCAAAAGATGCGATGATGTCGTCAATAGTAGAGCGCAAAATATAGAGCAGTTGTTCAAAGTTTTAATAAATAATTTCTCTAACTAAGAAAGCACGTCGTTTCCGACGGCGTAATTCCACACGACGCGTATCATGAGTAGGAATACGGCGAACATCATCATGCGTTTCGCCCATATCATGCGAATATCGATGATGCCGTCAAACTCCGGGCCGGTTTGGATCCAGTCGTGGAAGCCTCTGGACACTTTGCGAAGCTCGACGCGCACGACGTCGACGAGCGCGAAAACGATCGCACTCGTAGCCGATCGCACGCACTGCGTGGCCATTTCAACCGCGAACTTCCGCGAATTCGGCGTCGCTCTCACGACGTCGAATAGATCTTTCGCCAGTTCGCCCTCGAACGTTCGAAAGTTCCCACCACTTCCGCCGCCCGTTGTGGGATGTTGTTCCGCGGCGAGGTTCGCGTTGGACGGTCTACGAGGCGGTAACCCGTTGAATCTAGGCGTTTGGTCTGGAACATCTCCGGCGGAGTCTCCCGGGATGGATTTATCTCCATTTTGATCTTCTTCATCATCGTCGTTTTCATTGATTTCTCCCTCTTCTCTTCGTCTTTGTTGCGCCAACGCTCTTTCCAACGGCGTCTTTGGCGATCCGCTCTTCTTCTTCGGTCCTTGTCCTTCTTGATCTTCTCCCATGGACAATCGTTTTTCCATCGCAAAACTTGCGCTCGCGCGAAACTCTTCCGCGGGTAGATCTGCGATCGATCCGCGACTTCTCGGGCCTCTCCTCTTATTCGATTGTCTCGCCATTTCCGAGACGAACCCGCTCTTGTGCGTTTCCGCTACGTAGGTTTCCACCACTTTCGTCGCGACTGAATCGATCAATTTGAATCCGATTTGAGGGTTCGTCTCTAACGCTTTGATGACGTCGTTGAACGGATTCGCCTCGTTTCGTTGATTTTCCGAAACGAACGATCGCACGCCGACGTCGATGAGATCAAAAAGAAACTTTTTACGCTTCTCGATTTCTCGCATGGCCAAGTCTGCGACGGTTTCGTACGTGAGAGGAGACTCTCCCTCCTCCGCTCCAACACCTAACGTCAGCGCCTTCTTCGTCACTGTCGCCACCGATTCCACGCAATTCGTAAAAATAGAGTTAAACCTCAAAGCGCTCTCTTCTGTTTTCAACACCGTCTCGGTCACTCGCGATGCGAAGTCCGCCATTCTCTGCTCCAACACACGCAAACCCCCGTTACCACTACCACCATCATCGCTATTACTCGAACTATTCGGCGCTAAAAGAGAAATCCCCGCCCCGATGTCGTTCGCTCTTTGCACGCTCTTCATCACGCCGACGGCGATAAAATCCGACACCGCCTCCATCACCTCCGGCTGTTGAGCGCACCGCAACATTCGCCGCAATCGTTTCGGTACCGGTTTAGAGTAACGCATTTGCTGCTCCTCGCGTTCGTCCTCCTCCTCCTCCGTTTTCGTCGTCGTCCCGCATCCTCTTTCGCTCTCCGCTCGAACGTTCCTTTCCTCCTCCTCCTCCTCCTCCTCGTTGAGGACAAAATCACTCACATCCGTCGCGATCGTTTGTACGAGTTCACTCAGGGCATAAAACGCCGTCGCGTACTGTTCAGTCGCTTTTTGAAACTTCCGGTAGTTCGGGGAGTCTCTGATCGCGTGCACCACTGTTTAAAAAGAGAAAGAGAGGTTAATAAACGCAACGCAAATGCACGACGGAACCCGTCCCGGGGAAATTCAATTCGATTGGATTGAAGAGAAAGATATACTAAACGTACCGTAATACCCGCACGCGCCGGCGACGACGGACCCGCACGCGGTTTTGAGCAACCACCTCTGTCTGTCCCCTCGCATTCTGGGAGAATGTACGTCTCGTGTGCGTACTCTCGCGTCTTTTGTATCTCTATTAAAGCGGATAAATTCTGACGCCAATGTGCCATTAATTTAACGCGCATTGTTTATTCGCGCATGAAGTCCTCGTGCCGTCGCTTCGGAGGCCTTTTAGGAGGATTACGAGGAGGAAAAGGAGGACAGCTTCACCACTCGTTGTTCGTATCTTCGTTTTCCTCCTCCTCTCGGAGCTATCAAGTGCAACATTCCAAAGACGACCAAACGGACACGAAGCGTTTGTTGGATTTACTCAACAAGAAACGCGCGAACGGAAACTACGTCGAAGGAGGATTATTCGAACACGAAAACCACCGAAACGAACGGACGAAGCAAAAACAGACGCTCCTTTTATACCGCAAAGCTCTGAGACAAGCGAAACGGTTCCCAGACCCGACGTTGAGACATTTCGGGTACCACAGAATAGCGGAGCAATTCAGACGACACAGGTGTGAACTCGCCAAGAAGAAAATACGCGTGTGGAAGAAAGAGGCGACGAAGCAATCGAGACGGATGGAACGCGCGATACGAGGCGACCGGGACGATTACAGACACTTTCTCGAGTTAGCGTACGGGGTGAAAGGAAGGTTTGGGCATTTGATGCGTCGATTTGAAGAGGAGCGGAAAATTGAAAAGACGAGACGCCAGGAGAAGTTTCTCTTGAAACCAATCGACGAAGAGACGATGGAGACGTTTTCGGTGAAGAATTTAGTGAGGATGGTGGAAGATGCGAGTTTGAGAGAAGGGGCGAAGTTTGAGGAACAGATGGAGGTTTTGAAGAGGAAAGTGCCGACGTTTTACTACGATCGTCGTAAAAGTTTTAGTAGGAAGAGCGACAAAAGTAAGAGTAACGATAGCGATTCATCAGACGACATATTCGCGTACGAAGACTCTCGCGCGCGATCGAGAGCGACGGAAGATGCCATCGACGCGATAGAATTAGGAGATGTTGAAGACGATGCGGAAGAAAAAGCAGAAAAAGAAGAAGTCATACTATTACGATCCAAACTCAAACACTGGCACGTTCACGAGGACACCGCGTTTGAAAAATACGCGCCGAGTCGACTGTATCACGGATTCGACGGCAACTGGGAGAATAATCACGTGGCAATGCTGAAATCCATTTTCGAACCGACGATGATTGATCGATTAGATTTCATGCCTCGCAAATGGTTTCGAACGTACCGAAGGACTTTATTCGAATTGGAAGGCGAATCGAATTCTTCGAACAAAAGCAACAAAAATCAGCAAAACGTCAGCAAAATCTCCTCGGACGCGTTGAAAGACGTCCAAAGAACCACGCCTTTACGAATAGTCTTACCCGCGGAAAGTGACGACGAACAAAAAGAACGAGAGTATTCAAACGTCAGCTATAATACTAAAGAAGGAGAACACGAAGAAAAATCAATGTTGTCCGCGAACAAAAACAAGAGCACGAAAGCGGGAAAGATAAAACTCGCCGAGAGTACCCTCTACGCGGATTAAGAATATACGGACGCATCAGAGTATTTTAGCGCGAGTAGTCAGAGCGAGATACGTAGAGAAACTGTAAACAATATGCGCCTGTTGATTGAAACCACCTTCACACGTTAAGCGTCATTTACCTTCCTCGCATTGACATTATCGTCGTTCGTTCGCGTTTTCCCTCTCTTTTCGAGAAAACAGTTGGACCGAAAAGCGCCACAATCCGATTCAATCGATCGATCACATCAACCATGTTATCATTCACCCAATCCATCTCCACGTGCCCACGGGCGGTAAAAACCACCGTTAAACGAACGTCCAAAGTTTCTCTCGCACCAAAAGCCGTGATCCACGAGAACATAACGTCTTTAATCGGCGACACGCCGGTTGTTAAAATAAACAAATTAGCCCCCGACGGCGTCGAGTTGTACGTCAAGTGCGAATACTTCAACCCGTTATCGTCGGTGAAAGATCGTTTGGCGTTAGCCGTGATTGAAGACGCGGAAAAAAGCGGGAAGTTGAAACCCGGGATGACCGTGGTCGAAGCGACGAGTGGGAATACGGGTACGTTTTGTTTGTTAAGCGCGCACTTTTGGATGGGTTTTTGATCGGATTGGTGTCGTTTAATTAGGCGGTTTAGGCCTTTTCTGAGATATTTTTCTTCCCTCGCGCGAGTTTCAATTCGGACCCAGAATTCACCAAAACGCGATGATTCTTATTCCTCTCTCTTTCTCTCTATCACAGGTATTGCGGTTGCGATGGTGTGCGCGCAAAGAGGATACCCGTGCGTCATTTGTATGGCGGAACCGTTCTCGATCGAACGGCGTAAAATTATGCGCATGTTAGGCGCGAAGGTTATCGTCACGCCGAAAGGCGGGAAAGGCACCGGCATGGTGAAGAAAGCGGAAGAGTTGGCGGAGAAGCACGGGTGGTTTTTGACGAGTCAGTTTGAAAACGAGGCGAACTGGAAGTTTCACGAGAAGACGACCGGGCAGGAGATTTTGAGAGACTTCAGCGGGAAGAATTTGACGCACTTTGTGACTGGGTACGGGACCGGCGGGACGTTTCACGGCGTCGCGAAGGCGTTGAAAGCAAAGAGACCGGACGTGAAGATTTGTTTGTTGGAACCGTCGGCGGCGCCGTTGTTGGCGTCTGGGACGAAGACGGAGAGAAAGCCGTCCGGCGCGCCGGTCGGGTCGCACCCGGCGTTTACGCCGCACCCGGTTCAAGGTTGGACGCCAGATTTCATCCCGCTCGTTTTGGAATCCGGGATTGACTTGCACGACGAATTGATCCCGATCGACGGACCGGATGCCATGCAGTGCGCGAAAGATTTAGCGTCCAAGGAGGGCATTTTTACCGGTATCTCCGGCGGGGCAACCTTTAGTGGCGCTTTGAAAGTGGCCCGATCCGCGCCAAAAGGCAGTTCGATTTTGTGCATGCTTCCGGACACCTCGGAGAGATACATGTCCACGCCTTTGTACGACCAAATTCAAGCGGATATGGACGAGTCCGAGTTGGAAATCGCGAAAAGTACGCCGAGCTTCCAGTTAATTCCAGGACAGGAGCCAATCTTACAAGCGTAAACGTTTCTTCGTTATTCAATAATTAATTAAATTTATCACTATTATCAATCACATTTCAAACTTGACTACTACTCGCGTAACTACTGCTACTACTTCTTCTTCTTCTTCTCGCTTCCTTGATTCGCGCGTTGTTTTTGCACTCTCAACAGCTGCACTCCGCACTTCTCGCACGACGGCGTCGTCAACCAAATCTCGGCGTTTGGCGTCGCGACTTCTGATTGTGGCATCGCCGCGTAACACCGATCGCACTCTACCGAAGCGTCGTCGTCCAACTCACGCAAATCTAACTTCAAATCCTCTGAGCTAATCGATGGATCTAGAACTGAAAACTCCTTCATCGCGTTCGACTGCTGGTTCTCCTCTTGGTACTCTCGCACGTACTCGTCGTGGTTTATTTTCTCAACCTCCGGTTCGATCTTTTTCTCTTTCGATTTAAAAGTCTTGATCTCCTTTTCGGCCAAGTACTCGTCCACGACTTCCGGACCGCCTCTTAAGTCTATTTCGTCCCCATCGTCGTCGTCTGAATCGTCGTCATCGTTCGTTGACGGGGTCTTAGTATGGCTGTCCAAGAGCGTCTCCACCGCCTGAATCGGGTGTTCGAATTCGTCACTCGGGAAGATGAACGGCGATCGATGGTTGCGGGAGACGCCACCGTACTGTTCTTTCAAACACATCTTATACTTGAACCTTGGCGACGCCGCCGATTTTTCTCCTGTTGTAGCTAACGCGTTCCCTTCTTTACTATTAATACTACGATTGCTTTTTCTACCCAACCGCGCGTCTTTCGGATCGTCAATCAAACACAACTCGTGCGTTTGGCGCATGTCCATGATAGTTGCCGTAAACGAGCTCTTGCCGGTTCCGATAAAATCCACCATCATCGAACACGTCGCCTTGTCGATGTAAATCGCTTTGCTCTTGTCCGGTTCGTTCCGGTGCATGGACCACTCAACGCGTAAACCGCCGATTTCGTGCAACATGCCTCGCAAAGTGTTCACCGCGACGCGACCGTCGTACCGTTTGTCGTCCGGGTACACCTCCGGGTCGTTCGTCAACAACAAAACGGTTTTCAATTTCGAAGCTTCTGCTCTGTGAATGATTCTTTCCGCGGCGTAGCTGACGTTTTTGACGAAATCGTTGCCTATTCTCTTCCACAAGAAATCCTCTTGGCGCCAGTGGACGCACAACGTGTCGCTCGGTTCAATCTTCAACTTTTCAATCTCTTTGTTCGCTTCTTCGTAGATTTCATCGTTCAAGTTCCCGTTCGAATAGCACGGTTCGATGCTGCTAAACGCTAATAAGTTTCTCGCCCGTCGTCTGTTGGCGTTCGAGTTTGCGTTTTCGTTCCACGCCTCGCGAAAAGTCTCCTCGGAAAGTTGATGTTCCGCTTGCAACTGCTGCTGTCTAATTTGTTGTTCTCGAGCTAAAAACATATCTCTGCGCGGTATGTTTTGTTGATTGACGGCGCGTCCGAGCGTTTCACCAGTTGGCAATAACCCAAAGGTACTGATGTCGTTGTTTTTGTCGTGGCGGTCCTTGTTAAAATTCTTCTCTTTCGCTTCGGCTGCTTTCTTCGCTCTCGCCGCGTCTCGCTCCCTTCGCCTCTTCTCCACGGCTTCATCCGCCCACCCTAACTTCTCCGTCTCGCCTTTCACGTACCTTTGCGCCTCTTTCTGCCACACGTTCGGATACTTCTTCCCGGTCTTTGGATCCACCGGCTCGAAATCGTACATCCCGGCGAAATAAATCTCCTTCCCGGGACCGGCGTTCTCTTTCGCTTCCTCTAAATTCGACGTCACCACTTTCCACTCAACTTTATACTTATGCTTCGGTATTAAATACTCCCCGAGACGGTGCTTCTCAATCTCGCACCACCCTTCGACGAGCTCGAAACACGGCATCCCGTTCACCGCGTCCGCGGTGATCCTCCTGCCTAAACTTTCCACGTTGAACGAATACGCCGGCGACGCCAACGACGAATCATACGCATCGCCATCACCCCCATCCATCGCGAGAACCGCGCTCTTACTGTTACACGAACGTAAACTCCTCTCGTCGAAATACTCCATCGGGTTCATCGTTGGAAATTGCTCTTCGTCCCCCGGTTTTCGTTTACACGCCGGAACGTGCAAGGTGTCCACCCTCAATTTTTCCGCCAGCCATCGCGCTTTGACGAGGCAGTTTTCGCAGTTTGACGCGCCCCCGAACGAGCCGTAATACATGTGCACTTCCTGGTTATCGTATTCATCGTTCTGTGAAGGGTTGAACTGTTTCGCGAAGCCGAGCTCGCCGTTATCCTCCGTCAAAGCCTCCTCGGCGTTGACTTCAAAGCGAACATTGGAAACGGAAACGGAAAGGAAAAGGAGGAAAAAGATGCGCGAGGATGATGCTCTCATGCGTCGCGTGGTCGAGAAAAAGGACAAAAAAGACTCAATCTCTTTCGTTTTGATCAAACGGCAGGGTTCGACGTCATCGTTTCTTCGTAAACGTGGCGCGTATGTGTTGCGTTCTTTTCTGAAGATTTTGAGGCATTTTAAGCCGCGGGGTGTGTCTCTTTCTTAGGGTGTGAAGCCGCGCTCGCGCTTAATACGTACGATGCTACCGTTACTATTACAACTACTCGTTTACTATTATTCTCAAGCGTTCTCGCTCGTGCCGTAGGTGGTGTTCTTTTTCCCTCGAGCGAGGGTGTGACTCTTCGTCTTCTCGTCGTCGTTCTTCGCCAAGAGGGTCTCTTTTTGCGCCTCTTCGACGCCCCGCGTCGATTTTCCGTCCAGAGGAGTGCGCTCGCCGCCGGAGGAGGGAGTTTTACTATTGCTCGTCGCGGTGGTTCCCCAGTTTTCCATTTCTGGGTGGATGCACTGGGCGATTTCCATCAAGATGAGCGCGATGCAGGAAACGAAACAGAACACCGAGGTGTACTTTAATAAGTTGGTCACGTCGTGGCCAAAGACGGTGAACTTTGCCGGGGTGAGCAAACCGCCGCCGTTGGGGAGGACGAGGACGTAATCGGGCATCAAGTAGACGTCACCTTCGGAGCCTTGGATTTCGGACCATCGCTTATCGCTGCCTTCGGCGCAACTGGTTCCATCGGTTAACGGGTAGTTTTGCTCGGAGTATAAACCGCAGGCGCCGTAGGCGCCGCCTTCGGTTAATTCCATGGCGATTCGCGCGTAGCCGTCCTCTCCCCAATCGACGCCGTAGGAGTTTTTGATCAACCAGTACGGTTTCTTGGCGGCTTCGTCCATGCCCCAACCGACGATAACTGCGGCGTGGTTGATTGCGGTGACCGAATCCGTCGAAGCGGGAGGGCAATCGGCGACTTGGACTAAACCTCCGCCGTATAATTGTAACGGTTTGACGTTCAATCCAACCGCGATGGGTTGTTGCTTCACCGCGCGCATTAAAGCCAAAATGGTATCTTTGCCTTCTAACGGCGCGATTTCGCAGTACCCGTCGATACCAATTCCTTTCGGTTTCGGAGCCTGCGTCTCGGGGAGTATTTCCCCGTTCGAACCTAAGTTGGACGGTAACGGACACTCTTCCGCGGACGTTATGTCGGTGCTGAAATCTCTCGAGCGCAAGATGCCGTCGCGCTGGACGCCGATCCACGCGTACGCGGTCGCCATGTTACCCGTGTGACACCCGGAATCGAGCGTATCGCAAGATAACAAGTGATACGGGGACAAATCCGGTCGAGTACCGGTGTTGATTGCTTTTGAATCTGCGATGACTTGTACCGTTGAATACGCCCAGCACCCGGAACACGCGCCTTGCGAATACACCGGACCAATATCGATTTTGTTTCGCCAATCGAAATGTTTCTTGAACGTCGTCGTGTTCGCAGTTGGATCGTTGAACTCGTGAATTTGGACGTCGATGACGTTGTTTGACGCCTCGTCGTCTTCGGCTTCCTCGTCGGATGATTCGTTCTTCTCGTTTTGAAAGTTGAACTTATCGACGACTTTTTTCTTCAAGTTTTCATCCTTGGTGATCTCGCCGAGTTGAGGGAGCTCGCGCGCGATGCCTTGCTTGGCGTTCTTCAACTTGTTCGCTTTGCGAGCTTTCTTGATCTCGTCCGGGGTCATTTTCTTCGCGCGTTCTTCTTGTTCTTTGCGTTGCTCTTTCGAGAGGTGCTTTCTGGTGCTTGTCTTTTTTTCTTCGTCCCGTTCTTCTTTCTCTCCTACTTCCGCCTCCGAAACTTCTTCTCCTTCTTGGACGACGACGACGGTTTTCTTGTTCTTATTCGACGACATCGCGTTGGAAGCTTTCTTCTTGAAAGAAGAAGAAGAAGAAGAAGAAGACGTTTCGAAAGAGGAGGAAGTCACATTTTCCCCTTCCTCCTCCATTTCCTCCTCTTCTCCGGCTTCCTTCTTTGGTCGTTGATCTTCTTCGTCCTCGTCTTCTTTCGAGGCGAATTCCTCTTTCGTCACCGAATCGGTCGTCGTCGTCGTCGTCGTTTTGTCGTCCCCCTTTTTGTTCGCGACGACGGAAACATCTTTCTCGTTTTCTACCGAAACTACTGCTTCTTTGTTCGCGAACAATCCGTGATGGTTGTGTTTGCCAAACTTTCTCGAACCGCCTTTCGCAGACGCCTCGGCGGCGATTTTATCCTTCTTAGCTTTACTCGCCTTTCTGTGTTCTCTCTCGGCTTTATCCTCTTGATGTTCTTTTGGCACGTACGTCGCGTGCGTGTCTTCGAACTCATCTTGCGTCAAATCCGCGAATCGCGTGATGCCTTTGCGCATGTGCGATCCTCGTTTCTTGGCTAGTCTATTTTGCTCGTCGATTTCCTTCACGTTGGCGAGGAACACGTCCTGCTTTCGAAACGCAACTTCGCAAGGCCACTGTGAATCGTCGTCGTCGCCGCAATACTCGGACCTTTTGTCGTATTTAAACGCATATTTCACGAATTCCGGATCTAACGTCGCGTCTTCGATGTCACTCAGGGAAAATTTCTTCACCCCGGCGGCGTTTTGCATCTTCTTCGGGATGATAACTCTCGCGTTGACCGCCTCGCGTTCTTTTTCTGGGAACTGTCTGGATAAAATGTTCTCCGTCTTCTTAGTCGTTTCGATAGAACCACCACCAACTTCGCGAACGGCACTTTCGATGGTTTCGTTTTCGTTCGCGTCGTCGATGATTGCTTGTTTCAACTCCTCCAGCGTCGGTCCGGATTGGTCTTTCTCGTCGTCTACTTCCTCGACAACTTTACCGAAAATACCCTTCTTAGAAGAAGAAGAAGAAGAAGAAGAACCGCTTTGATTATCTTTTATCTTCTCCTCAGAGCTTTGTCCTAAACTGGCAATCGCGTACGACCCAGCCGTCAACTTCTTCATCTCCTTCGTGGCGACCACGTTGTTCTTCTCGCTCGAGTCTTCAAAATCCTCTTCCATCTCTCCCTCCTCCTCCGCGTTCTTCTTGTCTCTCCAAAAAGGCAGCTGGTTTTTCAAAGTCGTCACCTCCTCGCTTTTCCTCATCCCGTTCTCGCTCATCAATCTCTCGTATTCACTCTTCGTCAAATCCGCGAACTGATTATCCACGCTCAGCTCTAACTTTGTCTCCGTCGGCCACCCTCGCTCGACGGCTTCGTTGTGCCTTTCCACCCGTCTGAGGTTTTCCAGATAAATCCGCTCCCGCGCGAACGATTGAGGACACAACCTAAACTTTTCCGACGACGACGATGGAGCATCCGCAGCAAACGCCTCCTCCGTCTCGTCATCTTTCCCGCCGCAATACGCGCTCGCTCGTTCCGGGAACTTACGAAGCCAATCCTCGAAGCGACTGTCCAATCGATGCTGCTCTCGTGCATTGCTCCTCAATTCTCCGTCGTTCCTCCTCCTCGACGACGATACTGCTGATGCCAAAAGGTCTCGCTCCTCGACGTCTTCCTTCCGCTTTTCCTCCGTCATTTTTTCCTCCGCCTCTTCAACCTTCAAAATGTGGTCCAGAATGGCCTCGTGCCTTCGAATGTCCACGCTTTCATCCCTCGCGCTCTCGTCGAACGATTTCGGCGTCTCGAGGTACGCGAACGCGTCGCGATGCGCATCAAACTCATCTTTATCATCGGTTTCGTTTGAATCGTCGCTCGGTTGAGGAACAGGCGCGGTGGTTTTACCGCCGGAGAGGATTTTATTCGCCAGATCCCGCGCATCCATTCCACGCGGCTCCTCGTTCGTTTCCCCTGGAAGGAAATGTGACGATGATCCTTCGTCCTCTTCTCGCGCATCATCATCAAAGAGGGCTGAAACAAAAGAACAATGTAATAAAACGAGACAAAGTATAGCGAGCATTCCTTTGGTGCTGTCGCGTCTTTTCGTCGTCGTCGTCATCTCTTCTTCTTCGTCTCGTTCTCCTCTGCAATGAGGAGAAAAACACTTACCGCGGGGGAGAATTTTACACGTAAAAATTTTTAGGGTTTCTAAACCCTAATAAAGGAGGTAGTTTGCGAGTGATGCGATCGAGCCGTGGAGCGTGTTCGCGATTTGCGCGTTTGCTGCCGCGCGAGATGTAAGGCAACGCGCAGTTTCCGTCCGTGCACTCGATGAATTAATGGAATACATCGGAGCCGCAAATAGGAAATCGTATATACGAAGGCACCGATGATAAGAATAATAACAATAATAACATTAATAATAAATAACAATAAAATACTAAGAAGAGCTCTTTTCTCTGTGCACACGCGCTGCTCTCCCGAAACGAAAAACGGTCCCGTTGCTGGCGTTGTTCGTATTCAAACCATACGTAAAATCTTTTTTCTTCTTTTTCTTTTTCTTTTTCTTCTTCTTCTTCTTCGCTTTTAAAAGTTGGAAAGCGCGTAGGCGATTTGGCCGGCGTTTGGCCTCGATTTCGCGTCTTCCGTCCAAGCGCGCTGAACGAGAGAACGAAACTCCGCCGGCGTTTTCTCGATTTCCGGACGAACGTTGGCTAAGATCTGGTTGATGACGATCATGTCCGCCATGCCGGCGAACGGGGTGTCGCGCTCGAAGATTTCCCAGAGCGTTACGGCGAGCGCGAAGACGTCCGACGCGCGGTCTTTCTTTTTGCCTTTTAAAAGCTCGGGGGAGGACCATTGGACGGTTAAGCCGCCTTGCGTGGAAGCGCCGACGGTTTGGGTCATCGTTTTCGATCGGTCTTTCGCCTCGGACATGCCGAAATCGCACAAACAGACAGATCCGTTCGAACGAATTAATACGTTGTCGGCTTTTAAATCGCCGTGGACGATGGCAATTTCCGGTGAGTGCAAATACGCGACGCCAGTTGCGGTTTCCGCGGCGTATCGAGTAAGTTCGGAATTATCGATGGACGTTTCTTTCTCGAGTAGTATCGACTTCAAGGAACCTCTTTCGCACAGTTCCATGACGATCCAACCAAAGGCAGGACACACGCCGAATATTTTTATCACGTTGGGATGGTTCAACGAACACAAAATGGTAGACTCGCGACGCATTTGGTTTTTGATATCGTCCGGAACGACGGCATCTTTCGGATTACCGCTTGGATTGAACATGCATTTCACGGCTACGGCGACAGAAGTCCCCGTGCTGGAGCGTTTGAGCGTTCCTTTATAGACAACACCGAACCCGCCGCGTCCGAGCGGTTTCGAAGTGTTCACCGTGACGTTGTTCTCATCGAGCACCGGGGTCGTATCCACGAGTCGCGGAAGTTTTTGCTTCGACATGAACGCCTCGACGTCTTTCATTTTCACGTCGAATTCCTTCATGGTGCCTTGCGTATCCGGAACAATCATATCCGCGAGACGACGTAACCCGCACCGTAACAGTCCCACGCGCAAAGCTTTTCGAGCGAATATTTTCATGGCGAACAAAATTATCCCAGGAAGAGTGATGGCACCAACGGCGGCGCCGATGAGCGTCGTGTTGTCGGAAGTTGACGAAGACGACGACGGAGGTCTGGGCGGAGCGAAAGGTGGTGGTGGCGGCGCATACAAGACCACGGTCGTTGGAACAACAACACCGTCCGCGGTGACTTCTGAGAGTCCAGAACTTCGAAACTTTTCGGCGAGCGCCGGTTTGGAAATTTGAGTCAAAGATGTGCTCAAAGCCGACGCGTCGCTATCGTCCAAGGAGTAAACTTTAAAATTCACCTCAATCAAGTCGCTCGCTAAAAGCAACGCTCTTCTTTTTCGCGCGAATTTATTATAAACGCTCAATATTTCAATCGCGCCGGGTGAGATTCCGAGGACAACCGCGAGCGCACTTTTTAATTGGTCCTGTTGAGTAGATTCGAACGTCGATTTGGTGTACCCGTTGAGGACAAGCGACGACGTGAACGAAGCGCGCGCGGGCGGCGGCGACGGCGGCGGAAAAGGTGGCGGCGAAGGAGGAGGAGGAGGAGATGGAGGTGAAGGAGGAGGAGAAGGTGCGACCCAATCGCTTTTGATTGTATCGCACGAACTCGCAGGACCGGAGGTGCCGCACGTGTATTTCGCTAGAAACGCAGTCGCTCCATCAAACATTAAACTTTGCGATGTTGTCGCGGCTGTTCCAGTCCATGAAGAAATGTCTTGGTTGAACGCAGAAGCGGAAGCAAACATCCATGACATAAT
>Ga0233450_10001243_pt1 | contig 27219 bp, 24 predicted proteins | sample 011ome_30_FD_189956 | JGI IMG/M metagenome (GOLD analysis project Ga0233450, IMG submission 189956) | Coastal salt marsh microbial communities from the Groves Creek Marsh, Skidaway Island, Georgia - 011501CT (spades assembly) | ecosystem: Environmental > Aquatic > Marine > Intertidal zone >... | reverse complement strand
TTATCGCCGCCCTGCCCGATCACGAGTTCTCGATCCCCGGGCAATTGGTGGCGGATGCGACAGTCAGTGAAGTGACAAGTAGCACGCTGCCCTACCCGCGCATGGTGGTGACATGCGCGCTGTTACTACTCGAAGATGCTTGATCAGTAGCCGAGCGCGGGATCGAAGATAGGGCCGATCGGCTCACCCTTCAGATACTTATCCAGATTATCGAGGAAGCGATCAGCGGAGCGCTGGAACATCTTATCCTGCGCGCGGCCGGACAGGTGCATGGTGATATGCGCATTGTCGAGCGCCCATAGCGGATGATCGGCGGGCAGCGGCTCTGGCGTCGTGACGTCCAGAAACGCTCCGCCGATTTTCTTTGCCGTAAGCGCGTCGACAAGCGCTGGCTGATCGATCACCGCGCCGCGCGCGATATTCACCACCACCGCATCAGATTTCATCGCCGCAAGTTCATCTGCGCCGATCATGCCATCAGTTTCTGGCGTGGCAGGCACCGCCAGGATCACCCAGTCAAATTCGCCGAGCTTAGCGCGCCATTGGTCTGGTGTGAGAACTCCTTCTCCGCCTGAGCGCCGCACTACTGTGACATCGACATCGAAGCCCTCCAGCCGAGGTTTGATCAGCTTCCCGATTGCGCCATAGCCCAGCAGCAGCGCCTTTGATCCCGCCAGCTCGCGCTTGCCGGGGCTGTCCTGCAACCATTCGCGGCGTTCCTGTGCGCGCACGACATCGCGATATCCCTTGGCGATATTGAGCATGCCCATCACGACATATTCGGCGATGGTCAGCGCATTGATCCCTGCGCCATTCGTGACGGTGATCCCGCGTTCTATCAGCACATCCATCGGCAGGAAATCGAGCCCTGCGTAGATCGAATTGAGCCATTTGAGATTGGTCGCGGCGCGAAGCGTTTCGGCCATCGCGTCCTGCTCATACATGTCGAACCAGCCGATTTTGGCCTCGGGCACGGCGGTGAGTGCCTCTTCCTTGGTCATGAACCAGCGGACATCGAGCCCTTCGGGCAAACGCGGTTCGAGCAGCGGGCGGATCAGGCCGGATAGTGCGAGATTTGTCATGCCGCGCTTGTTAAATCGGCAGTTGCGGGAACGCTACCCCCACAATGGATGGCAGCATCAATCGAGCTTCCATTCCCAACCGAGCGGATCGCCATCCATCATCTCGACGCCCTTCGCCGCAAGTTCATCGCGGATGGAGTCGGATGTGGCGAAGTCTTTCTCTGCGCGCGCAGCCTTGCGGCGAGCGAGTGCTCCTTCGATCTCGGCCTCTGTGATCTGCGCGTCCTTTGGCCCAATGCGTAGATCGGTGCGGGTGATTTTGAAGAGGTCCAGGCCAAGAACTGCGTCCATGTGCTCCACAACCGCGCGCTTGATCCCGGCATCAACCTTCTTCACCGCCAATGCATCTTCAAGCGCCGTCAATGCGATCGGGGTGTTGAGATCATCAGACATGGCCTCTTCGAATTTCGCAAGAGATGGGGCGGATTTGGGATGCTCCGCCATGGGCTGCGCGGGCGCATCCGCCAGCCGCTCAACCGCCATCACAATCCGCTTCAGCCGGGTCAGTGCGGCCTGCAGCCCTTCCCAGCTAAACTCCAGCTCGCTGCGATAATGCGCCTGCAGACACATCATGCGGTAGGCGAGCGGGTGATAGCCCTTATCGATCAGCAATTGCAGGCGCAGGAACTCGCCCGCGCTCTTCGACATCTTGCCCGATCTTTCGACCAGGAAGTTGTTGTGCATCCAAATCTTTGCGCCCGAATTGGTAGCTTCCGACAGGCCACCACAGCCGCAGAACGCCTGGTTCTGCGCGATTTCATTGGGGTGGTGGATCTCGCGGTGGTCAATCCCGCCGGTGTGAATGTCGAACGGGAAGCCGAGCAGCTTTTCCCCCATCACCGAGCATTCAAGATGCCAGCCGGGAGCGCCCTTACCCCATGGGGAATCCCATTCCATCTGCCGCTTCTCGCCAGCCGGCGTGTTGCGCCAGATCGCGAAGTCCTGAGGGTTGCGTTTGCCGTCGACCGTATCGATCCGGCCCTCTCCATCCTCGGTAACGGCCCGTGCAAGCCGCCCGTAATCTTCGATGGTTGAGACATCGAAATAGAGGCCGCTGTCTAGCTCGTAGCAGTGCTTGTCCGCGATGCTTTTCGCGAAATCGATCATCTCGTCGATGTAGTCCGTCGCGATCGACCATTTCGCTGGCTGACGGATATTGAGCGCCTTCACGTCCGCCCAATATGCCTGCGTATAATGCTGTGCGATGTCCCAGATGGATTGCGCCTTTTCAGCCGCCATCTTTTCCATCTTGTCCTCACCCGCATCGGCATCGTCAGTCAGGTGGCCGACATCGGTGATATTGATGATGTGGGTGAGCTTGTAACCCTTCCAACTCAGCGTACGGCCCAGCACGTCGGCAAAGACATAGGCGCGCATATTGCCGATATGCGGATAGTTGTAGACCGTGGGGCCGCAGGTGTACACGCGCGCCTCACCCGGATGGACGGGCTGGAAGGTCTCCAGCTGGCGGGTCAGGCTGTTGAATAGTTGTAGCGGCGGCGTGTCAGTCATGTGGAGGCCTTTGCCGAGGCGCGCCGCAGCGGTCAACCGATCAGAAGCCGAGGAACTTGACCTGATCGTCTAGCGGCACACGTTCACGCTCGAAATTGTTCACTGGCGCGTCCGGATCGCGATAGCCGATCGCCATGCCGCAAAAGACCATATAGCGGTCATGATCAAGGCCCAGAAAATCGCGGATCGTCTTGGGGTAAAGCCCCATGAATTCCTGAAAACAGCTGTCGAGCCCTTCCTCGCGCAATAGCAGTGCCACCGTCTGCAGCCACATGCCGGTGTCAGACCATTGCGCTTCTTTCATCAGGCGCGGGAAATAACACAGCAGCAGCACGGGCGCGTCAAAACTGGTGACGTTGCGGCCCATCGCCGCCATGCGTCCCGCCTTGTCTTCGCGTGCAATGCCCATCGCGCCAAACATTCCGGAAGACACGGCATCCAGCCGTTTCTTGTACGTCTCTTCCTGACCCGGTGCGGTCCAATCATATTCGGGCTTTTGCGGGCCATCAGCCGCCAGCTTAGCCTGCAGTTCCTTTAGCGGCTCTCCGGTGAGGATGCTCGCTTCCCACGGCTGATAATTGCAGCCCGAGGCGGCCCAGCGCGCGGTATCCATCACGCGGCGGATCGTTTCGAGATCAACCGGCTTGTCTAAAAATTCTCGCACGCTGCGGCGGGATTTAACGGCTTCGGTAACGTTCATCTGCGTCCCTTCTCTTCCTCAAACAATTCCGCCAGCTGCTCGATAATCGTGCCGCCCAACTGTTCGACATCCATGATGGTCACCGCGCGGCGATAGTAACGCGTCACATCGTGGCCGATACCGATCGCGACGAGTTGCACCGGCGAAACGCGCTCGATCCAGTCGATCACTTTGCGCAAATGCGCCTCGAGATAGCCCGCGCTGTTCACGCTGAGCGTTGAATCATCGACCGGCGCACCATCCGAAATCACCATCAGGATGCGGCGATCCTCTCGCCGCGCCATCAGCCGGTTATGCGCCCACATCAGCGCTTCGCCGTCGATATTCTCTTTGAGCAAGCCCTCGCGCATCATCAGGCCGAGGTTGCGGCGCGCGCGGCGCCAAGGCTCGTCGGCTTTCTTGTAAATGATGTGCCGCAGATCATTCAGGCGACCAGGGTTTGGCGGCTTGCCATCGGCGAGCCATTGTTCACGGCTTTGCCCGCCTTTCCAGGCGCGGGTGGTAAATCCGAGGATTTCTGTCTTCACGCCCGAACGCTCAAGCGTGCGAGCCAGGATATCCGCGCTGATCGCGGCGATGCTGATCGGGCGCCCGCGCATCGAACCGGAATTGTCGATCAGCAAGGTCACGATGGTGTCCTTGAACTCGACATCCTTCTCGATCTTGTACGCCATCGACGTCCCGGGCGAGACAACCACGCGCGCCAACCGCGCAGCGTCGATCACACCGTCTTCCTGATCAAAATCCCAGCTGCGGTTCTGCTGCGCCATCAATCGGCGCTGAAGCCGGTTGGCAAGCCGTGTGACAATCCCTTGCAGCCCGGTCAGCTGGCTGTCGAGATAGGCGCGCAGACGGTCGAGCTCCTCTGCATCGCATAGTTCCTCGGCCGGAATTTCCTCATCATAAGCCTCGGTGTAGGATTTATAGTCGAGATCCATCGGAATCTCGCCTTGCGGCCGATTGGGGCGCACCGGCATCATGCCGTCGTCACCTTCTTCGCCCGGCTCGCCATCCTGCATTTCGGAATCGGACGACATTTCCGTGTCGCCTTCGCCGTCGGAATCGCCTTCGCTCATCTCGCCGGCCATTTCGGAGGACTGCGCGTCGCCTTCGCCCTGATCCTGATCGCCCTCCTCTTGCTCTTCCTGCCCCTCTTCGTCGTCGCCTTGATCGTTATCGGCTTCGTCAGGGGGATCGCTCGGCTGGGTCAGATCAAGGTGCTGCAGCATGTCGAGGCTGAGCGACTGGAAGGCTTCCTGATCGTCCAGCGAAGTCAGCAGGTTTTCAAAGTCATCACCGACCCGCCCTTCGATAAACTCGCGCACCAGCTCGACTCCGTGCTGCGCAGCCTCTGGCACGGCCTCGCCGGTCAGTTTTTCACGCAGCATCAGTGAAAGCGCGGTCTGCAGCGGCACATCTTCGCGAGTTTGCGCACGCGCAATCGGATCGGACAGTACGCGCATCTCGGTTGCGCTTTCGAGGTTCGCTTTTATTCCGCCGAAATTGTTCGCGCCCAGCGCTTCGTAGCGAACACGCTCAAACTCGTCATAGCAAGCCCGCGCGGTCGCTTCCGGCGGCGCGTTCTTGCTGTGCAGGTCGGCATCGTGATGGCGCAACTTCAGAGCAAAACTGTCTGCAAATCCGCGCGCTTCAGCGACCTGTTCCGGCGGCAAATCGCGCCCCGGCAAAGGCACGCGGAAATTCTTGCCGCTGGCAGACGGGGAATCCGCACTCCAGGCAACTTCCACCTCCGCTTCACGTGCAATCGCGCGGCTGGCGCCGGTCAGCGCCTGCTTGAACTTATCGAGAGGTGTTTCTTCCGCCAAAGACGGCTCCGAACATTAAACTATTGATTGCCCGGTCGCTTGCCAGTCCTTCAGGAAGCCTTCAATCCCTTTATCTGTCAGGACGTGATTAAACAGCGCTTTGATCACCTTGGGCGGCGCAGTCATAACGTCGGCTCCAATCTTCGCACTTTGCAGCACATGGGTGACATGGCGCACACTTGCGACCAGGATTTCCGTGCCGAAATCGTAATTGTCGTAAATCAGACGGATATCTTCGATCAGCTCCATTCCATCAAAGCCATTGTCATCGTGGCGGCCGACAAAGGGGCTGATGAAGGTCGCACCGGCTTTCGCCGCGAGCAGAGCCTGATTGGCGCTGAAGCACAGCGTGACATTGACCATCGTGCCATCGCTGGTCAGCGCCTTGCAGGTCTTCAAACCATCAATCGTCAGCGGCACTTTGATACAGACATTGTCCGCGATCTTACGCAGGACTTCTGCCTCTTTCATCATGGTTTCATGATCCAGCGCGACGACTTCTGCAGAAACGGGCCCATCGGTGATCCCACAGATTTCCTTCGTCACCTCCATGAAATCTCGGCCCGACTTGGCGATCAGCGAGGGATTAGTGGTGACACCATCGAGCAGGCCGGTCGCGGCCAGTTCCTTGATGTCGTCAATTTCGGCTGTGTCGGCAAAGAACTTCATGGCTTGGCTCCGCATCATGGATTCGAATCGCTTACGCTCTAGCGCATGCTGGTGCCCCGCGGACAGTGCGCGCACCGCGAAAGCCACAGTTGGGGCGAATTCAGGATGGTTAACCCGGTGTTAGACATAATCACCTAGACGACGGGCGATGAACAAATGACCGTTGAGGAAAAGTGCGATAAAACCCGCAATTCTGCCAAAACTGATGCTTGGCCTGTCGCTCGCAGCGATGACCACTGCTGCGCATGCTACCGATGATGCCTTCGAAGTGTGGCTCAACCCTTCGATCGAGTATGATCTGTCGAAACATGACTCGATCGAGCTGGAAACGGCGCAACGATTTCGCAGCGCAAGCGACGGCAGAGCCGATACTTACTTCGTTCGGGCATGGCTGCACCATGATTTGAACGAAACCTTCACCCTCTCCGGCGCGCTTGAACAACGCGAGAATGACGGTGGCTTTGACGAAGTTCGGATGATCCAGCAGCTTTCAAGCAAACATGGCTTCATACGCACACGCGTTAGATTGGAAGAACGCTGGGTCGAAGATCAAAGCCGCATGGGCTTTCGCATCCGTCCGCGCTTGGGCGTTGTGGTACCCATCAACGATAGCGGCGACTGGAGCTTTAGGACCGATGCAGAACTGTTCCTTACCGTGCGCAGCACCAGCAAGGGCGGACAGGACGGCCTGACCGGCCTGCGAACGCAGTTCGGTGTGGCGCATGATGTGAATGACAAACTGTCGCTCAGCCTGACCTATCTGCGTCAGCAGGACTTCCACGACAATGCGCCAGATCGGGTCGGCCATGCACCGCTGATCGGGGTGTCCTACACGTTCTGATACGCGCGGCGGTACGCTTAGCCGTTCATATCGCGGGCATCCCCGCTTGTAGTTGATGGCATGAGAGGCCCATATTGGCAGGCTCTTATGCGACGTATCCGCCTTCTTGTTTTCAACCGTGCTTTGGGTGTGCTGGATTACCGCGTGCCCGAAGGGGTTGAGGTTGTGCCCGGCAATGTCGTTATCGCTCCGCTTGGCCCCCGCCAATTGACCGGCATAGTTTGGGAACCTGATCGGCTTGTTACTGATGAAGTACCCGATCACAAGCTTCGCCCGATTATTGAAGTCCTTCCGGTCCCGCCTCTCTCAAGCGCATTGCGCCGCTTGATAGAGTGGACAGCCGACTATTACTGTGCCCCGATGAACTCGGTCGCACGGATGGTAATTTCGTCCGGCGGCGCACTCAATGGCCCGGCCACCATGACCGAATATCGGCTGTCAGGCGGGATACCCGAAAGGATGACGCCGCAACGCGAACAAGCGATCGAAGCGCTGCAAGGCGAGCAAGCGACAATTCGCGAGCTTGCAGCCATCGCGGGCGTATCCGAAGGCGTTTTGCGCGGGCTGGTTGGGCAAGGCGTGATCGAGCCGGTCTCCGTGGCGATAGATCGACCATTCCCGCCTGCTGATCCGGATCATGATGTGCCTGATCTGTCACCCGACCAACGCGAAGTGGCAGACCGGCTGGTTCAAGCTGTGGAGGCCGAGGAATTTGCGCCTTTCCTGCTCGACGGCGTTACCGGATCAGGCAAGACCGAAACCTATTTCGAGCCGGTCGCCGCGGCCATTCGCAAGGGCAAGCAAGTGCTGGTCCTGCTGCCTGAGATCGCGTTGACAGAGAATTTTCTCAATCGTTTCGAAGGACGCTTTGGCGCAGCGCCGGTGCAATGGCATTCATCGCTAAAGTCCACTGAACGACGTCGCGCATGGCGCGCGATTTCGGAGGGTTCGGCGCAAGTCGTGGTCGGCGCGCGATCGGCGTTGTTCCTGCCCTATGCCAATCTCGGCCTGATTGTGGTCGACGAGGCGCACGAAGTCAGCTTCAAACAGGATGACGGCGTGCGCTACAATGCGCGCGATGTCTCTGTAATGCGCGCGCGGTTTGAAGGCTTTCCCGTGGTGCTCGCCAGCGCAACGCCTGCCTTGGAAAGCCTGCAAATGGCCGAAAGCGGCATCTACGAAAAACTCGATCTGCCCAGCCGCTTTGGCGGGGCACAGCTTCCGCATATCGACACGATTGACCTGACTGAGGAACCGCCCGACCGGCAGCGCTGGCTCGCGCCGCGATTGGTCGAAGCGCTGGAAGATCGGCTTGCGAAGAAAGAGCAATCGCTGCTGTTCCTCAACCGGCGTGGCTATGCCCCGCTAACGCTATGCCGCAATTGCGGGTTCCGGTTTCAATGCACAAATTGCAGCGCGTGGCTGGTCGAGCATCGCCTGTCTCAGCGGCTGGCGTGCCATCATTGCGGACATGAGGAAACGCCGCCCGCGACTTGCCCCGAATGCGGCGAGCCCGATTGTCTGGTCGCTTGCGGGCCCGGGGTTGAACGGATTGCCGATGAAGTGCGCGAACTGTTTCCCGAAGCGCGCATCGCGGTCGCAACTTCGGATACGCTCAACTCACCTGAGAAAGCCGCCGAGTTCATCGCCGCGGCAGAGGCTGGTGCGATCGATATCATCATCGGTACGCAGCTGGTCACCAAGGGCTTTCACTTCCCCGAACTGACGCTGGTGGGCGTGGTCGATGCGGATCTGGGCCTGGAGGGCGGAGACTTACGCGCGGGCGAGCGCACCTATCAGCAAGTTTCCCAAGCCGCCGGACGCGCGGGACGCGGAGCAAAGCCGGGCGAAGTCCTAATCCAGACGCGCCATGTTGACGCGCCGGTTATCGCCGCATTGGCTGAAGGCAACCGGGACGCTTTCTATGAAGCCGAAACCGAAGCCCGGCGATATGTCGGCGCGCCGCCATTCGGGCGCTGGGCGGCGATTATCATCTCGTCTGAGGACGATGCGGAAGCCCGGCAAGCGGCAAACCGGCTGGGCGATATTCGCCCGCATGTGGACGATGTCGCAATCCTGGGCCCTGCCCCGGCTCCGCTCGCCATGCTGCGCGGGCGATACCGCCACCGCTTCCTCGTCAACGCGCGGCGCAGCGCAAACCTGCAAAAGGTCATAACGGAGTGGATCGCAACGCAGGAATACCCGCCCTGCGTGCGCATCGGGATCGACATTGACCCCTACAGCTTTGTTTGAGGCACCAATCTCGTGCTCGCTCATTGAGTAGCTATGCCTCAACCGATCCTTGTCCCCATCCTCGGCGATCAGCTGACCCGCAATCTGGCCAGCCTTCGCGGACGCACGCAGGACGATACCGTCATCCTGATGATGGAGGTTTGGGACGAGGCGACCTACGTCAAACATCACAAGCAAAAGATCGCGCTGATATTCTCCGCGATGCGGCATTTTGCGGCCGAACTTCGGGAAGCCGGATGGACGGTCGATTACATAAAGCTGACCGATGCGGACAATTCGGGCAGCTTCACCGGCGAAGTCGCGTGCGCAATCGGGCGCTATGATCCCCGCGCAATCCATGTGGTGGAAGCAAGCGAGTGGCGCGTGCGCCAGATGCAGGACGAATGGCCAGACAAGTTCGTCTGTGACGTCGAGATTCTGCCCGATGACCGTTTCCTTTGCTCGCATGCCGAATTCGAGGCATGGGCCGAGGGTCGCAAGCATCTGACGATGGAGTATTTCTATCGCGAAATGCGCAAGAAAACCGGTTTTCTCATGCGCGGCGACGGCAAGCCTGTCGGCGGTGAATGGAATCTCGACAAGGAAAACCGCCAGCCTCCCAAAGACAGCATGGACCCGCCCGCACGGCCGAAATTCGAACCGGACGAAATTACACGCGAAGTGATCGAATTGGTCGAAGGCCAGTTTGGCAATCACTTTGGATCGCTGGAGCACTTCGAATGGCCCGTTACGCGCGCGCAGGCAGAGGAAGCCGCCGATGCCTTCTTTGCAGAACGGATCGAGAAATTCGGCCCTTATCAGGACGCGATGGTGCACGGGTCTGACGATCTCTACCACTCCATGCTGTCAACGAGCATCAACCTGGGCCTGCTCGACCCGCTGGAACTGTGCGAGCGTGCGCAGCAAGCCTATGAAGAAGACAATGCGCCGCTCAATTCGGTTGAAGGCTTCATCCGCCAGATCATTGGTTGGCGCGAGTATGTCCGCGGCTTCTACTGGCACTTCATGCCAGAACTAGAGAGCCGCAACGCACTGAACGCCCAGCGCGCCCTTCCCCAATTTTACTGGACCGGCGAAACCGACATGCGGTGCATGGCAGACAGCATTCGCTCTACGCGCGAAAACGCGCACGCACACCATATCCAGAGGCTGATGGTGCTCGGGAATTTCGCTCTGCTTGCCGGCATCAATCCACGCGATGTGCAGGACTGGTTTCTGGCGGTCTATGCCGATGCCTATGACTGGGTTGAGCTGCCCAATGTGGTTGGCATGATCCTGTATGCCGATGGCGGGAAGCTCGCGACAAAGCCTTATGCGGCGAGCGGAAATTACATCAACAAGATGTCCGATTACTGCAAGCAATGCCGCTATTCCGTGTCGAAGAAAACCGGCGAAGGTGCCTGCCCCTTCAACCCGCTCTATTGGCATTTCATGGACCGAAATCGCGACCAGCTGGAAAGCAATCACCGCATCGGGCGAATCTATTCGACCTGGGACCGGATGGGCGAAGAGAAACGGCGCGAATATCTTGATAGTGCGGAGAATTTTCTCGACTCTCTGCAGCCGGCCAGCAAAGGCTGGGCGCGCTACACCTAGGGAGAACCAGACATGCTGACCGTCCACCACCTGCGCATTTCGCAATCCGAACGTATCGTCTGGCTTTGCGAGGAGCTGGGGCTCGAATATGATCTGAAGCTCTATAACCGCGATCCGGAAACACGGCTTGCCCCACCCGAACTCAAAGCGCTCCATCCAATGGAAATTGCGCCTGTGATTGAGGATGGCGATCTCGTGCTGGGAGAAAGCGGGGCGATCATGGATTACATCGTCGGCAAATATGCGCCTGATACACAGCTGGTGCCCGGCCCCACCGACCCCGATTTTGCGCGCCACCTCTATTGGTATCACTTCGCCAATGCGACGCTGATGACCAATGGCATGATGATGATCGCGGTGAATGCAGTTCAAGCTGAAATGCCCCCGCCGCTGATGAAGCGCGTTACCAATGCCTGGGCCCATCTGGAAGCCGCGCTTGGTGAAGCGGACTATTTCGGCGGATCAAATTTCACGACAGCCGACATCATGCTGGGATTCTCACTCACGACCGCGCGCGCGTTCAACGACATGAGCATCGATCACATGCCGAACCTGAAGGCTTATCTTAAGCGTATCGGCGCGCGCGATGCCTACCAGCGTGCGATGGCGAAATGCGAGCCGGGTTTCCCGCCCAAGCTGGACTGACTCTTCGCACTTGCAAAATAACGCAAGCCAAGTGGAGCAATTGTCGCTATAGGGCGCGGCACGGGCGTTTGCGGCATTGGCCGTCGCCCGTTTGAGATGAGTGCAAAGAGCGCGTTATTCTCATGCCTCTCTCCCTCCGCGCGAACTCCTGCGCCGTTACCCAAGTGAAATACCATGTCTTTTGAATCCCTACCACCGATCCTGGGCGAGGCTCTGGCCGAGCGCGGCTATTCTGCACCCACCCCTGTTCAGGCCGCTACCATCGCACCCGATGCCGCGGGACGCGACTTGATCGTTTCTGCGCAGACCGGCTCTGGCAAAACGGTCGCGTTTGGACTGGCACTTGCGCCCGAACTGCTCGGAGAGATTCGCGGGACACCGTTGACCGAACGCCCATTGGCGCTCGTCATCGCGCCGACACGCGAACTGGCCCTGCAAGTCAGCCGCGAACTCGGCTGGCTCTATGAAAAGGCCGGCCTGCGCATTGCAACCTGTGTGGGCGGAATGGATGCGAGCAAAGAACGCCGCGCGCTTCGTTCCGGCCCAGCCATTGTTGTTGGTACGCCGGGCCGCTTGCGCGACCATCTGGAGCGCGGCGCGCTAGACCTCTCTGCCCTGGTCGGGGTTGTGCTCGATGAAGCGGACGAGATGCTCGACATGGGCTTCCGCGACGACTTGGAAGAAATTCTCGATGCAACGCCGGATACGCGCCGCACGCTGCTGTTTTCGGCCACTATGCCGCGCGCGATTGTGCGGCTGGCAGAACGTTATCAGTCCAATGCGCTGCGCCTTTCTTTGGCGGGCGAAGATCGCGGACACGGTGACATCAGCTATCAGGCGATCACCGTTGGTCCGTCTGAAATCGAAAACGCCGTCGTCAACCTGCTGCGTTTTCATGAAGCGGAATCAGCGATCTGTTTCTGCGCAACGCGCGACAGCGTGCGGCGGCTGCATGCGACTTTGCAGAACCGCGGTTTCGGTGTGGTGGCGCTGTCAGGCGAACACTCCCAGCAAGAGCGCAATCAGGCATTACAAGCCATGCGCGACCGCCGCGCCCGCGTTTGCGTAGCAACAGACGTTGCCGCACGCGGCCTCGATTTGCCGACGCTTAGCCTGGTGATCCATGTCGAGACACCGCGCGATGCCGAAACGCTTCAGCACCGCTCTGGCCGGACAGGCCGGGCAGGCAAAAAAGGCACCGCTGCAATCATCGTGCCTTATAATCGCCGCAAGCGCGTGGAGAGCATGCTGCGCGGTGCAAAGATCGAAGCGAAGTGGATGGATGCGCCGACCCCGGAGGCGATCCGCAAGAAAGATCACGCGCGGCTGATGGAAAAGCTGACTGCACCGGCTGAATATGAAGATGATGACCGTGCGATCGCAGCTGAATTGATGGAACGGCTTCCGGCAGAGGACATCGCCGCAGCACTTGTGCGAGCGCACCGCGCGAAGATGCCGCAACCTGAAGAGCTGCTCGCCAACACACCCGAAGCACGCGAAAAGGCCAAGGCCGAACGTCACCGCCCCGGTTTCGAGGATGTGGTCTGGTTCAAAATGGGCATCGGCCGCCGTCAGAATGCAGAGCCGCGTTGGTTGATGCCGCTGATCTGCCGCCGTGGACATGTTACGCGCAATGAAATCGGCGCGATCCGGGTTGGCCCGAACGAGAGCTGGTTCCAGATCCCTCGCGCAATCGCACCAAAGTTTGCGGACACCTTGAAACGTACCGAAGCGAGCGAAGACGAGCAGGATGCGATCCTGATCGAGGAATCCGCTGAAGGGCCGCGGGTGGAAGCGCGCAATAACCGCAAGCATGGCGCGCCGAATGTGCGAGCCAAGCCTTTCCGCAAGGGGCCCGGTGGCAAGGCCCCCGGTGGTAAGGGGTCCGGTGGTAAGGGTGATGGCGGCAAGCCTCGCTTCAAAGACAAGCGCGACAGGAAGGATACGCCGCGCTCTGGCGGCGAAGGCAGAAGCGACCCATTCACCGGCAAGCCATCTTCGGGAAAACCCAAATCAGGTTTCAAAGGCAAGGGTGCGGGCAAGCCCAAAGGCAAGCGCGCCGGGCCTAAACAAAAATAGGCTTCGGCTTCGGAGACTGCTCCGACATGAGGTCCGGATTTCGAGGGAACACTCTCCTACACAGCGCGAACTGGCGATAAGTGCGAAGGCTCTTTCAAAGTGTTGATAATACAGTCAAATCGCCTTTCGCAGGACCGAACAGGTTTCGCGCCTGGACTGTATTCCATGTGTTCCGTGCTGTTGGAATAGTGGAGCGGTTTGCTCCAGTTCGCCCTAGAGTGCACGCTCATAGAGGTTAAGCAACTCGGCCCAGGCTCGTTCCGCTTCCGCTTCGGTATAGGCGGGGCTATCGGGCACGCACCAACCGTGGTCACCGGCAAAGACTTCAACCGTCGCATCGCGTCCGGCAGCCGCAGCGGCCTCGCGCAGTGTGTCTTTCTCTTCCGGTGCTTCAGCATCGTCATCCTGCGCAATCGCGATAAGCAGGCTGGCGTCCATCTGGCCAAACAGTCTGTGCGGGCTATTTGGGTTGCCTTCACGCACCAGCCCGCCCCCGTGGAAGCTGGCTGCGGCCTTTACGCGAGATGGGACAGCGGCGGCGCTCCACATTGTGAAGGGGCCGCCCATGCAATAGCCCTGCGTTCCGATGCCGCGTTCGCTGTCGACTTCCGCACTGCTGTCAAGGAAGGCAACGGTAGCGTTTGCGTCGCGCATGATTGCATCCGCATCTAACTTCCCGCGCATTTCACGGGCGCGTCCCCAGCCGCCATTTCCCGCAAAGTCGGCGAAATCCTTCCAAATGGGGGCTGGCGTATCGCGGTAATACTGGTTCACCACGAGCGCTGTGTATCCGCGGTCAGCCAACCGCCGGGCCATGGCTTTCTTGCTCTCTCTCAAACCAGCGATATCGGGCCAGATTATTACGGCAGGTGCAGGGCCCGATGTGGGGGAGACAAGCCAGCCATCCATCGTACCATCGTCGGTGACGAAACTGACCGCCTGCTCGGTCCACGCGGGGAATCCTGGCGAAGACACAGTCTCTACCTGATCTTGGGCCATGCCATTGCCAGGAGCGCAGGCCGCGACCGCCGCAGTGGCGCCAAGCACACCAAATTCGCGCCGTGTCAGCCCTTCGCGAGCCCAACGGGTGATCTTTTCTTCATCGCACATAACTCTGGCTCCGCTGTTCGAGAAACTCTCTTACATTGCCAACAGAGAAAACCAGCAAAAGGTTTCAATCATTGCGCTCGCGCTTCAGAAGTTCGGCCTTGATCTCGGGTCCATAGGCATAGCCGCCCACGCCTCCGCTCGCCGGCACAACGCGGTGGCAAGGGATCAGCACCGCAATGTTGTTTGCGCCATTCGCGCTACCGACGGCACGGCTCGCCTTGGGATTGCCCAGCATCGCCGCTTGATCGCCATAACTGCGCGTTTCACCAGCCGGGATCTGCCGCAAAGCCTGCCAGCAGCGCTGCTGGAACGCGGTGCCCTTCACATCCAGGGGGATGTGCGAATTGTCGAGCGTAGGGTCTTCTACGGCAGCGATAACCTGCTCAAAAAGTTCGCGAAATGCATCACCACCGCCGATCAGTTCCGCGTTTGGGAAGCGGGCGCGCAACTCCTCTTCGCCTTCGTTGAAGCTGAGACAGCACACACCCTTGTCGGTTGCAGCGACCAGCATGGGCGCAATCGAGGTTGTGACCACTGTCCAATGGATCACACGACCCGCGCCGCCGTTTTTCCAGTCGCTGGCGGTCATGCCCATCTTGCCTTCCACTCCTTCATAAAATCGGCTCGGCGCTTCGTATCCGGCATCGTAAATCGCATCGCTGACCCGGTTTGCGCCGATCAAGGCATCCTTGGCTCGTTCTTCGCGCAATGCCCTTGCATAGGCTGCCGGCGACAGTCCGGTCGCCCGCTTGAACACCCGTTGGAAATGTGTGGGCGAATAGCCGGTGATGGTCGCAAGCTCATCCAGCGTCGGCGCGCCCTCCGACGCCTTGATCTCTTCAACCGCGGCCAGCACCGCTGCTTCATCGCGGCCGACATCGTCAGGCAGGCATCGCTTGCAAGCGCGAAGCCCCGCCGCCCGTGCTTCTTCACCGGTGGCATAAAAGCGCACGTTCTTGCGGTCCGGATGCCGCGCAGCGCAGCTGGGCCGGCAATAGATGCCGGTGGTCAGTACGCCGGTTACAAAGCGCCCATCAAATGCGCGGTCCCGCCGCATAACAGCGGACCATGCGGTTTCGTTAGGGATCAATTCATCGGTCATGATCAGATTAATAGGGTAATGCGCCATTCACTGCATCCCGAAGCTTGCGATCAAAGCCCGTCCACGTCAAATATGGCGTCTATGGGTCGGATAATCACTCTCTTTGCCGCTTTGATTGCGCTGCTATCGCCACATATCGCGCTGGCCGATGGTGCAGATATTGACGCCGCCGCACGCGGAGTCGTGCGCGTGGTCATCGTCGGCAGCGACGGACGCGAAGTCTATCCGGTCAGCCATGGCTCTGGTTTTGCGGTCTCCCCGACGCGGATCGTCACCAATGCGCATGTCATTCGCGAAGCATTGCAGGATGACACATTGCGAATTGGCGTAGTCCCATCCGAGGGTGAAGATGCCGCCTATGCCCGCGCCATATCCGTCAGCCCGCGCAACGATCTGGCACTGATCGAGATTATCGACAATGCCATGCGCCTGCCGCCGCTTACCATCTCTGGCAGTCTGGTCGGCGATATGGGTGAAGTCTCAGCCGTCGGTTATCCAATGAACGTCGATCGTGCCCAGGGACTGGAGATTAGCGACATTTTCCGTGCGCAGCCGCCGGTGAAAAGCCGCGGCTTCCTGTCTGGCGCGCGGCCCAGCCGCCAATTTGATACGATACTGCACACCGCGCCGATCGCGCGCGGCAACTCGGGCGGGCCGCTGCTCGACAGTTGCGGCCGGGTGTTAGGCGTGAACAGCTTTGGCGCGGATTCGGATGGGTCGGATGCCGAGTTCTACTTCGCTGTATCGATCCGCGAACTGCTGCCTTTCCTGCGCGAGAACGACGTCGAACCGAGCGTCAATGCATTGCCTTGCCGCAGCATCGACGAGGTTGAAGCGTCGGAGCGCACGCGGATCGAGCAGCAACGCGAGAAAGCCCGCGAACGGATCGAAGCGCGCAAAGCCGAACTGCGCGAACGCCGCGACCGCGCCCAACTGGAAGCTCAGCTGTCTGTGCAAAGCGAGCGCGAGAATGCGATGGCTGCTGCGCTGATCCTGTTGATGATCGCAATTGGCGCTGGCTATGTCGCAGTAAATGCGCGCGGAAAGGAAGGCACTGAACGGCGCTTTATGATTGCAGCCGGTATCGCAGGCGTGGCTTTCATTGGCGCATTGATCCTGTGGATCAGCCGGCCAAGCATCGACGAGATTGACCGCCGCGTCGAGGCAGCGCTCAACAAGGGCGAGAATGGTGAAGTGCCGCCCACCGCCTCAAACGCAAGCGAAGGCACGATGATCTGCACTCTGGTGCCCGAACGCAGCCGTGTTACCGGCGCGCGTACGGATGATGTCGAGTTTGACTGGGCTGCGGATGGCTGCGTCAACACACGCACGCAATATGGGCTCAACTCGGGCGAATGGACCCGCGTGCTTGTTCCGGACGATGAGGAAGTCGTTTCGGTCAATCGCTACGATCCGGCAACACGCACCTTCCTCAGCGAGCGCTATCTTCTGGGCCGGAATGATATGGCACAAGTGCGCGACATACGCGCCAACTATGAAGCGCCCAGTTGCAGCGTCAGCGAGGCGGCGAACAGCCTTGGTGAGCGACAGCAAAGCGTGATCTCGTTGCTTCCTGCACGCCCGAACGAGCGGTTGGTATATTCCTGCGAGCCGCGTGCTACAGCGGGTGGTAGCGACCTGGCGGCCAGCGAGGAATGACTGCTTAAGCTGCCAGCGCTTCCCCGCTTAGCGTGATGCGGTGCATCTCGCGGCGGTGGCCCTGATAGTCATTCATCGCATTGTGCCACGTGGTGCGGTTGTCCCAGATCGCAATCGTGCCGGGCTTCCATTGCAGGCGACACTGATTGTCATCGGTTAGCGCTGCGTGGAGCAGCTTTTGCAGCAGCGGCAGACTCTCTTCTCGGGACTGACCGACAAAGTTGATCGTGAAACCGCCGTTGACATAAAGCATTTTGCGGCCGGTATGCGGATGGCGGATCACCACCGGGTGCACTGCGCCTGTCTTCAGATCTTGCCCGCGCAAATTTTTGCCCATGTCGGTCTGCGCATAGATGCCGTCAGCCTTATATACATGATCAGCGGTATGGAACGCTTCCAACCCGTCAATCTCCTCTTTGATATCGTCGGGCAGAGCATCATAGGCCGCGCCCATATGCGCCCACAGCGTGTCCCCGCCCTGAGGAGGCAGCTCGCGCGCCACCAATACGGAACCCATCGCCGGGATCTGGTCATAGGAATGATCGGTATGCCAGGCGCCGCCAATATTGGTCTGCTCGTCGGCTTCCTTCTTGACAATAGCGATCTCGTTATACTCTTCCTGCAGCGGAAAATAATTGTTCACATCGATCCCGCCCCAACGCTTGCCAAAGCGAATGTGATCTTCCGGCGAGAACTCCTGATTGCGAAACACCGCCACGCCATGCTCATAGATGGCCTGCTTGATCTCATCCATTTCAGAATCGCTGCATGTCGCCAGCGTAACACCTGAAATCTCGACCCCACATTTGGGCGCCATCGGCGTCAGTTTCATCGTCTCTCTCCCCTGCGAATTCCGCTGTTTCACCGGCTTCTGCAGAGTTACGCCAAATGAGTCCATAGATTCCCGCTCAATCGGGTTGCATCGCAGCATATGCGATGCTAGGCGCGCGCCAGCTTTGCCGGGGTGCTCCAACGCATCCGGAACGGTTTAAGCGATGCATCGTTATTTTCGCAGATCCAATCGAGGACCTTCAGCGCGTGGATATTTCCGCCGGTATTCAGGCTAGCCTTGCAGGGCGTTACGCCTCAGCATTGTTCGACCTCGCTTCTGAAAGCGGGACAGTCACGGCCGTTGAGACGGGCCTTGAAAAACTGTCTGCTGCGCTTTCCGAATCGAGCGACCTTCAGGCAGTCACAACCAACCCTGAATTGAGCCGCGCCGCGCAAGGCAGCGCGATCGCAGCGGTTGCCGATCACCTTGGCGTGAGCGGACTGACAAAGAATTTTCTTGGTGTTCTGGCTAGCAATCGCCGGCTGTCGGAGCTGGGCAACATGATCCGCGCTTTCCAGATGATTGCAGCGGCTCAGCGCGGGGAAGTGACTGCAGAAGTCACCACTGCGCATGCTCTGACAGATGCGCAGCTCTCAGCTCTGAACGACAAGTTGACGGCCCGCCAGGGTCTCACAGTCAAAATCAACCCGAGTGTCGATCCGGATCTTCTGGGCGGACTCGTCGTCACCATTGGATCGCAGCGCATTGATGGCTCGATTCGTACCCGTTTGAATTCCCTAGCGCAGGCAATGAAGGCCTAAAGGACTAAAGACATGGAAATCCGCGCCGCAGAAATCTCCAAGGTCATCAAAGACCAGATCGCCAATTTCGGCACTGAAGCAGAAGTCAGCGAAGCTGGCTCCGTTCTCTCTGTGGGCGACGGTATCGCCCGCATCCACGGCCTCGACAATGTCCAGGCCGGTGAGATGGTTGAGTTCGCCAATGGCGTTCAGGGCATGGCTCTGAACCTTGAAGCAGACAACGTCGGTGTAGTTATCTTCGGCTCTGACGCAGAGATCAAAGAAGGCGACAGCGTCAAGCGCACCGAAACCATCGTGGACGTTCCGGTTGGCAAGGCTCTGCTGGGCCGCGTTGTTGACGCTCTGGGCAACCCGATTGACGGCAAGGGCCCGATCGAAACAACCGAGCGTAGCCGCGTCGAAGTGAAAGCGCCGGGCATTATCCCGCGCGAATCGGTTTCCGAGCCTGTGCAGTCGGGCCTTAAAGCCATCGACGCACTTGTTCCAGTTGGCCGCGGCCAGCGCGAGCTGATCATTGGTGACCGCCAGACCGGCAAGACCGCTGTCGCAATCGACACCTTCATCAACCAGAAGGGCCCGAACCAGAGCGACGACGAAAGCAAGAAGCTCTATTGCGTCTATGTAGCTGTCGGTCAGAAGCGTTCGACTGTTGCGCAGATTGTGAAGCAGCTCGAAGAAAACGGCGCGATGGAATACTCCATCGTGGTCGCTGCAACCGCTTCAGAGCCTGCACCGCTGCAATATCTCGCACCGTACACCGGCTGCGCGATGGGCGAATTCTTCCGCGACAACGGCATGCACGCTGTGATCGTGTATGACGATCTTTCGAAGCAGGCTGTTGCCTATCGTCAGATGTCGCTCCTGCTTCGTCGTCCTCCGGGCCGTGAAGCCTATCCAGGTGACGTTTTCTATCTCCACAGCCGCCTGCTTGAGCGCGCAGCGAAGATGAACAAGGATAATGGTGGCGGTTCACTGACAGCGCTGCCGATCATTGAAACGCAGGCTGGCGACGTGTCAGCCTACATTCCGACCAACGTGATCTCGATCACTGACGGCCAGATCTTCCTCGAAACCGACCTGTTCTTCCAGGGTATCCGCCCGGCGATTAACGTGGGTCTGTCGGTTAGCCGTGTTGGCGGCGCCGCGCAGACAAAGGCGATGAAGAAGGTTTCCGGTTCAATGAAACTGGACCTGGCGCAGTACCGCGAAATGGCGGCTTTTGCGCAGTTCGGTTCTGACCTTGATGCGTCGACACAGAAGCTGCTTAACCGCGGTGCACGCCTGACTGAACTGCTGAAGCAGCCGCAGTTCAGCCCGCTGCCGTTTGAAGAGCAAACCGTGTCGATCTTCGCTGGTACCAACGGCTTCATCGATCCTATCGATGTTGATCGCGTGACCGATTACGAAGAGCAAATGCTGGCTTACTTCCGCAGCGAGCACGCAGACATTCTTAAGGACATCCGCGAAAGCACGAAGTTCGAAGATGATGTGAAGGACCGCACGGTCAAAGCGCTTGAAGCTTTCGCCAAGCAGTTCGCTTAAGCCTGAGAGAGACTGACTAGGGAGCCACCATGGCCTCGCTTAAAGAACTCAAGGATCGGATCGGGTCGGTAAAATCGACTCAGAAGATCACCAAGGCCAAACAGATGGTCGCAGCGGCGAAATTGCGCCGTGCGCAGTCAGCTGCCGAAGCTGCACGCCCATACGCAGAGCGTCTGGCGGCGGTGATGGCATCGCTCGCGACCGAGGTTAGCGGCGATAGCGCGCCGAAACTGCTTGCTGGCACTGGTTCGAACCAGAAACACCTTCTGGTCGTGGTCAACACGGACAAGGGCCTGTGTGGCGGATTGAACTCGAACATTGTCAAGGAAGCCAAGCTTCGAGCAAAGAAGCTGATTGCTGAAGGCAAGGACGTTCAGTTTTATCTTGTTGGCAAAAAAGGCCGCGCACCGATCAAGCGTGATTATTCGAACAAGATCGCGAAGCATTTCGACACCTCGAACGTGAAAACACCCGGTTTCGAAGAAGCAGACGCGGTCGCAGAGGAACTCATCGCGATGTTCGAAGATGGCGCGTTTGATGTTGCCCATCTTGTCGCACCAACCTTCCAGTCTGCGCTGGTTCAGACTCCGACGACCGCACAATTGATCCCGGTTCCTTCTCCAGAGGAAGCAAGCGGCGGCGATGCAGTTGTTGAATATGAGCCGGGCGAAGAGGAAATCCTCGAGGAATTGCTGCCACGATACGTGAAGACGCAAATCTTCGGCGCACTGCTGGAACGTGAAGCATCCGAGCAAGGTGCTTCCATGACTGCGATGGACAACGCCACGCGTAACGCAGGCGACCTCATCAACAAGCTGACCATTCAGTACAACCGCAGCCGTCAGGCCGCGATTACCACTGAACTGATCGAAATTATCGCTGGCGCGGAAGCGCTTTAACAACAGGACGAAACAGTGAAGAAGATCATCCTCCCGCTTCTCCCGGTATTCGCTCTCGCGGCTTGCGGTGAAGAACCCGCACCTGCGCCCGAGCCAGTTGCAGTAGCTGCGCCCGAGCCTGTTGAACAAGCGCTGCCAGCTCCAAATCAGGAAATTTTCTCAACCGTTTTCGCGGCATCATGCCCGAACGCAAAGCCGGTTAACACCGCTGCCTGCCGTCGTGCAGGCATGGGCAGTGACGACGTGATTTGCGAGTACGGTTTGGGTGAAGACGAATACCTCCGCAATAAGGCAACCCTCACCGCAGGCGATGGCGAGTGGGTGCTGACCGACACTGAAACAGTTTGCGCCACCGGCGCGTAAGTATTTGACCAAGGCAGGACATAGAAAATGGCCACCGCACCTGTAATGAACAAGACAACCACTGGCAGAATTACCCAGGTCATCGGCGCTGTTGTCGACGTGACCTTCGAAGGCGAGCTGCCCGCGATTCTCTCCGCGCTGGAGACGATGAACGGCGACAAGAAGCTGGTTCTAGAAGTTGCCCAGCACCTGGGTGAAAACACCGTTCGCACAATCGCGATGGACTCGACCGAAGGTCTTACTCGCGGTCAGGATGTATCCAGCACTGGCGCGCAGATTTCTGTGCCGGTTGGCCCGAAAACACTCGGCCGCATTATGAACGTGGTGGGTGAGCCGATTGACGAGCGCGGCCCGATTGGCGCTGAGAAGACCTCGCCAATTCACGCTGAAGCGCCACTGTTCGTCGACCAGTCAACAGAGGCCGCCATCCTCGTGACCGGTATCAAGGTTATCGACCTTCTCGCTCCTTATGCAAAGGGCGGCAAGATCGGCCTGTTCGGCGGTGCCGGCGTGGGCAAGACGGTTCTGATTCAAGAGCTGATCAACAACATCGCAAAGGGTCACGGCGGCGTTTCCGTGTTTGCTGGCGTGGGTGAGCGTACCCGCGAAGGTAACGACCTTTATCACGAATTCCTTGACGCAGGCGTTATCGCCAAGAATGATGCTGGCGAAGCTATCAGCGAGGGCTCTAAAGTGGCGCTGGTCTTCGGCCAGATGAACGAGCCTCCTGGTGCGCGCGCACGTGTTGCCCTTTCGGGTCTGACCATGGCGGAATACTTCCGCGATGAGGAAGGCCAGGACGTTCTGTTCTTCGTCGACAACATCTTCCGCTTTACGCAGGCTGGTTCAGAAGTGTCCGCACTTCTCGGCCGTATCCCGTCGGCTGTGGGCTATCAGCCGACCCTGTCGACTGACATGGGTAACCTGCAAGAGCGTATTACTTCGACAACCAAGGGCTCGATTACCTCGGTACAGGCAATTTACGTTCCTGCCGATGACTTGACCGACCCTGCGCCAGCAACTTCGTTTGCTCACTTGGATGCGACCACCACGCTGTCGCGTGCGATCTCCGAACTCGGCATTTATCCGGCGGTTGACCCGCTGGACTCAACCAGCCGTGTTCTTGAGCCGCGCGTTGTCGGCACCGAGCACTATGAGACTGCTCGCCGCGTTCAGGAAACGCTGCAGAAGTACAAATCGCTGCAAGACATCATCGCCATTCTCGGCATGGACGAGCTTTCGGAAGAGGATAAGCTGACCGTTGCGCGCGCACGGAAGATCCAGCGCTTCCTCTCTCAGCCGTTCCACGTGGCCGAAGTCTTCACCAACATCCCGGGTCTGTTCGTACAGCTCGAAGATACGATCAAATCGTTCAAGGCTGTTGTTGATGGCGAGTATGACCACCTGCCTGAAGCTGCTTTCTACATGGTTGGCGGCATCGACATGGCGGTCGAAAAAGCCAAGAAGATGGCTGAGGAAGCCTGAGCCGGGCCAAGGAAAAGACAATGGCACTGCACTTTGAACTCGTTACTCCGGCCAAGCTGGTCCGCTCGGAAGATGTCCATATGGTCGTCGTCCCCGGTACAGAAGGTGAATTCGGCGTTCTGGAAGGCCATGCGCCCTTCATGTCGACCATCCGCGACGGTGCGGTTCAGGTTTACGCCAAGGAAGGCGCAGAACCTGAGTTGATCGAAGTGCGCGGCGGTTTCGCCGAAGTTGGCGAAAACGGGCTAACAGTGTTGGCAGAAAAGATCGAAGAGTAACCCTCCTCGACACAGATGAAATTGGAAAGGGCGGCCAAATGGTCGCCCTTTTTCGTTGGAATTTCCTTCACATTCGACGTTGCAGCCGCCACATAACTATCGACGGAATTCCCCCAAAGGAGAGGATATTTGAAAATTGTTTCGACAATTGCCCTGGCAGGTGCACTTGCCATGACCACATCCCCGGCATTCGCAGATGGCCACGGCCACCACGAGAAAAAGGCTGAAGTCGCCGAAGACGGTGTGCCTGGCCCTGAACAGGATCCCTATATCTGGCTGGAAGAAGCCCGCAGCGAAGAGGCGCTTGCCTGGGTACGGGCAGAGAATGAACGCACCTTGGCGCATATGGAAGCCGATCCGCGCTTCGAACAACTTAAGAACGATGCTTTGGAAATCCTCGATAGCGAGGACCGCATTCCTTTCGTCTCTTTCCGCCCGGATGGCCTGTATAATTTCTGGCAGGACAAGGAAAACCCGAAGGGTCTACTTCGCCGGACAACTCTGGAAAGTTATCAAACCGATGATCCCGAATGGGAGATCATCCTCGACGTTGATGCGCTCGCAGCGGCTGAAGGTATGGAATGGGTCTACAAAGGCTCAACCTGCCTGCCCCCGGCTCTCAACAAATGCATGATTGCACTTTCGGATGGAGGGGAAGACGCGACTATACTGCGCGAATTTGACACCTCGACGAAGGAGTTTGTCGAAGATGGATTTGTGCTGGATCAAAAGAGTCAGGGCGGCATCCAATGGGTCGATGAAGACACCATGCTCGTCTCGCGCAACTTCAGCGAAGAACTGCAGACCGAGAGCGAATATCCCTACACAACCCGCATCTGGACACGTGGCACATCGATTGAGGATGCGCCGGAAATCTTCCGCGGAGAGAAGACCGATGTATCTTCGGGCGCCTACCTGCTTCGCGACAATGACGCTACGGTGCATGCACGGATTGCGTATCGATCAGTCAGCTTCCATGAGGTCGAATACTACGTCGAGAAAGATGGCGAGTGGCTACGCCTTGATATTCCACTCAAAACATCGCCCTACGGCATCGTGGACGGCCACATTCTCTATTCGACCGATGTCGATTGGGAGGTTGATGGCCAAACCTTCCCGGCGGACAGCCTGATCGCGGCCGATCTGGAAGAATGGAAAGCCGATCCAAACGGCGCGAAGAAAACGCTGGTATGGGCTCCCGCTGAACGCCAGACGAAACGCGGCGGCGCCATCACAGGCAATTCGCTGTTCGTGGTCATGCTCGACAATGTCGTTGGCAAGATCGTCCAATTCGATTTCGAGGATGGAATATGGATCAGCAAGCAGGTTGATCTGCCAGACAATGCAACCGTAGGCATTGCGGCATCATCTTCTGAAACCGACCAGATCATGTTCACGGTTACGGATTTCCTCAATCCTACCACGCTGTATTATTCAGACGGCGGCACTCCACTGGCGCTCAAGCAGTCACCCAGCCGATTTGACAAGGCAGGTATGGAAGTCGAGCAGCAGGAGGTCACGAGCGCTGACGGGACCAAAATTCCTTATTTCATCGTCAAGCCAGAAGGCATGGAGATGGACGGCACCACAGCAACGCTGATGACCGGTTATGGAGGCTTCCAGGTTCCGCGCCTGCCCGGCTACCTTGGCACTACAGGTAAGCTGTGGCTTGAAAATGGCGGGGCCTATGTGCTGGCAAACCTGCGCGGGGGCGGTGAATTCGGCCCCGGCTGGCACCAGACCGCGACCTGCGGGTACAAGCAGCGCACCTGGGATGACTTTATCGCTGTCGGTCAGGATCTGGTCGACAAGGGCTTCACCTCGCCTCAGCATCTCGGCATTCAGGGTGGCAGCCAAGGCGGATTGCTGGTCGGAACCGCCTTCACACAGCGCCCTGACCTGTTTGGCGGCGCAATCGTGCAGATCCCATTGTTCGATATGCTGCGCTATCACCTGATCGGGCGCGGCGCCTCGTGGATCGGCGAATATGGCGATCCACGCATTCCGGAACAGCGCGAATGGATCGAAGGATACTCTCCCTATCAGAAGATCGTCGAAGGCGTGGACTACCCCACCCCATTCCTATGGGCATCGACGGCAGATGATCGCACCCATCCTGCGCACGCGCGCAAGGGTGCAGCCAAGCTGAAGGAATTGGGGCAGCCTTATTTCTACTTCGAAGACATGACTGGCGGACACTCGGGCGGCGTCGACAATGAACAGCGCGCGAAGCTACAGGCGCTGCAATATGTCTATCTTATGCGACAGCTGATGGACAGTGGTGACGGCGAGTAAGTTACTGAGAAACAGATACACAAGGGCGGCCTGTTTGGGTCGCCCTTTTCTTTGGGGGTTACTCGGCAACCGGAATCAGCACCTCGTTACGGCGATATTGGGGCGGCACCATCGGGCTGTCATAAAAGGCATATTCAGGCGCACCGATCGGTTCGATATCCTTTTCATTCATCCATTCGCGCAGAATGACCTCAGCCCGTTCCAAATTGCGGCTGCTCGAGGCGCCGGCAAACCGAACCACAGCCATCCTGCGTGCAGGAACTTCGGTCAGCGTGATGTCCTCAGCCGCTTCTGGCAGTGTCTCCAAGGTGTATTTGCGGGGCATCACGAACCGCGTGCGCCAAGCTCCCTCTTGGCCGGGATCCTGCATCACAGGTGATGTCATCGCGATCTGTTCAGTTTGATCGACGATAACCGGTGATGTCATGGCGATAGCTTCGCTCTGATCTTCGCCCTCGTCGCGGCGAGGCCGTTCTTGCGCGAAAATGTAAGCGGCAAGGCGGCGGAAACCCGCATTCAGCGCTCTGCCCCGTTCGCCGCGATGGGTGACTTCAGCGACCAGCATGGGCTCATACTGACGAACCTCAAATCGATCCTCTTCAACCAGCGCTTGATATGCTGGCTGCTCCTCATCCTCCTGAGCGTGGGCGGGCGCAAAGACGAGCCCTGCAGCTGCAGCTCCAGCCAATGCCAAGAACACTTTCCCGAACGCCATGCGAATCCCCTTGGTGTTGAGATTTCAAGCGAATGAGAAGCGTATTGGTTCCATCTTGGCACTGACCCGTCAGCTAACCCGGATAACCTTGTGCGGTTCGTCGCATAAGCAGCACCGATCGAGTGTTTAACTCAAAAAGAACCATCTTTCGAAAGTCCGAATTAACTCAGAAAATCCACGATTTGTTTCCGCGGGGGTTATGGTTTTGTTGGAGAAAGTCGATGGTATACGCCCCAAATGAGAATGTGACTGACGCAATCAAGCGTGCTGGTCTACCTGAGAATCACGACATTCACTGGTCCAAAGCGCGCAAGGAAGAGGTGGTCCAAGCCGTAAGAGAGAAGCTGATAAGCTTCGACGAAGCGCGATGGCGCTATCTTCTGAGTCACAGCGAGTTCCGCCAGTGGGAACAGCAGGTGGATGCCCGCCACGCACAGAAGGTCACTCCAAAACAACCGTTGGAGCTGCGCAATCGCGAGCTCGCCAGAGGCGGAGAGTTGGAAGAAGCCTGAGGTTTAGTCCGACAGGGTCGCAGCTACCAAGGGTCGCAACCGGTATCGTCACGCTAGCCGCCTGATCGAACGCACTATTTCCTGGTTGGTGCGTGAAAGTCAGGCGGCTTGGAGCTGACCCAATTCACGAATTTGGCAATCTCCGGATGGGCGCGGATCGCCCCCTGATCGGCGCCCATTCTTGCCAGTTCGGCATTGGTGAAGTTCGCGTGGATCGCCTTGTGGCAGATCGGATGGATAGGCACAGTTTCGCGCCCCTTCTTCGCCTTCGGAACCGTGTGGTGCCACTGCATAAGAGTTTCGAACGGACGTTCGCACAACCAGCAGGTGAGGCTAGAGGCTTCGCTCACACGCCCCTCAATCTTTCTTCGCCGCTTTCTTCTTCATCGCGTCGTGAAACCGGTCCGCCCAGCCGGGCTTCACGATCTGCTCTCCACGCACCATGCGCAGGTCCCCGTCGCCA